>Ga0207721_100017_pt1 | contig 302145 bp, 261 predicted proteins | sample TtaePargueraPR_3_FD_187756 | JGI IMG/M metagenome (GOLD analysis project Ga0207721, IMG submission 187756) | Aerobic enrichment media microbial communities from Bioluminiscent Bay, La Parguera, Puerto Rico - Tt and P2 (1) (SPAdes) | ecosystem: Environmental > Aquatic > Marine > Unclassified ... | reverse complement strand
CTAATGCACGCACCACCATAGTAATAAACTGGTCACGTGCCAACTTCGTCTGGGGACGAAAGGTTCCGTCTGGATAACCGACAATAATCCCTCGGTCATCTTCACTTAAGCGTTCAACTGCATCATAAAACCAGTCACTGGTATTCACATCCGTACTTCTTGCTCCATAAATGGGGGTAAAAAAAGACAACATGATTAAACATGTCAAGACATAAGCCATTCCTTTTAACGTATTCATAATTCTCTCCTCAATATTCCATTTTAATTTTACTCTGAACCTCTCCATATAGATTACAGAAAATATCATGTGCACGCAATAAGACATTAGTCTTAAAAAAGCCAAGCCAGATGGCTTGACTTTTGGGGTCTATATAGTGTGACATTGGTCACAACCTTGTTCTATAATCTCAACTTTCTAATGTCCTCTTTTAATCGATGTAAATCTGCAAGAAAGTCTTCAATGTCATGTTCATGCTCTAGTTCATCATTAAGAATCTGTGTTGCCATTTGATATGTAGAGTAATCCTTACCATCCGTATACTCAGCAATATCTTCATATCGCTGAATCGCACACCGTTCACCTTTTAGATTCTGCTCAAGGACAACTTCAATATATGGGTCTATCGGTTCTTCATAATCACACTTTGCAAATTCAACCCACTTATTAGGATTTAAAATCGGTGTCCCCCCTAGTTGGATAATACGTTCTACAATAAGCTCTGCATGTCCAAGTTCTTCATTGGCATGTAGCAAAAGCTCAGGCTCTACTTCACTACGCATCGGACCTTCAATCATGCGTGCTCCAATCCAATATTGATAATAAGCTAACCATTCTTCTGCAAGTGCTTCGTTCAACATCTGTATTAATTTGTCTACATCAAGTCTTGAAATTTCAACAGCTTTTTTTCCCACTTTACACCCTCCTAAAAGCAATAAACATGAATAGTTTCTACTATTATGTTAACTCTTTTTAAGAGATTTTGTCAACTGCTATAATGCTTCTCCTCGTTGATATTTTCTATATTCCAGCTTCTCTAAAATCTCAGATACATCCACTTCATTTGTAAACACAAGCATGTTAACAACATCAATACCTGCTGCTTCATATTCTGATAAGTCAATGGTTAACATTTTTTCACCTTTTTTGATTTTTTGCCCTTCACTAATATGGCACTGAATCCCTTTCCCTTTAAGCGACACAGTATCTAATCCAAAATGATATAGTATCTCAATGTTTCTCGGTCCGATTAATCCGATTGCATGTTTAGTTGGAAAAACATTATTGATTTTCCCTGTGATAGGTGATACGACAGTGACAATTTTTTCATTTGGTACCATCGCAAACCCTTCTCCTAAAACCTTTTGTGAAAACATTGTATCCTTCACCTTATCAATAGGAATCAGTTCTCCTTGAATCGGTGCCACAAGTTCAATTTCTTTTTTTTGAGAGAAAAAACCTTTTAACATCTTTTTCACCTTTCTATATCTTCTATACTTCTAATTGATGGATAAATACACTGTTTTTTATTAACCTTATACTTTCCGACATACTCTTGCTTATCCCACATCTTATCTTTTGATATAATCTGCCATTCATGAAGTTGTTGTTCCAATTCTTTTGCAATTTTTTCATACCTTTTTTTTCCGTATAGATTATTTTTTTCATACGGATCAAAATATAAATCATATAACTGCATCTGCTCCTTATTATGGTCTTGCCATCCAGATTCAATTAATAACGACTTTGCATCTGATTCGTCGCAATTGGAGAGATTATATTTTTTCCAGTTTGTATCCAAAAATTTTATTAAGCGATACCTTTGGGTTCGAATACTTCGTACCGGTTCATAAGAAGTATGAAAGTTTTGTTCGCAAAACACTTCTTTACGGTGCGTCTTTTTAGGACTGGATAATAATTCATAAAAACTTTTTCCTTCTAAATAATCTGGTGGCTCCAACTGAAGTATATCACATAGGGTTGGAAACCAATCGATTTGGGAAATCAGTGCATCGCTGATTATGCCATGCGTTTTTTTATGCTGCGGGCTTCTTAGCACAAATGACACCTTGGTTCCAGCATCATTGAGATTCCCTTTAGCAAATGGATTAGCAAGCCCATGGTCAGTTGTATATAGAATAATCGTTTCTTCATATATTCCTTTTTCCTTTAAGGCTCGAATTACACGTGAAAAGTTTTCATCAAAACGATATAAGGATTCATGCAACTTTTGTGTGTCTCTTCTGTTGGTTTCGTCTGAATGTAGAGTATGAGGTATATGAACGTTTTGATTTGCTGCGCTTTTACATTGGTTAATATCAGGATACTGTCTATGTGTTGAGAACAGTCCATAGGACAAAAAAAATGGTTGCTCATGAGAATAGTTACGAATAAACGCTTCTATGTTTTTTGCATTTTGCTCATCCCAATCCATATAAGCATTCCCATCATTTATTTCGCCATCATATGAAGTGATATTTAATTCATATCCTAGGTGTTGAGCACTCTTATACGCTACTTCTTTAGGAAACCAAAATTGTTCTTCATGTTGAATCCCTGCCAACACTGTCATATATCCATTTCTTTGCAAAAACCAAGCCAAATGCTCGGTTGGTCTGTCTAGAGAAAAGCCTCGATGCGCTAAACCAACCAAACCATTATTATGCGGATATTGTCCTGTATCATGGGTATGAATCATTACAATATTCATGATTATACTTTCTTCCTTCTAAGGTAGATGCTTGTCAGTACAAAAGGTACACTTAAGGTGATTAAGCTTTGTATAATATAAATGGTCAAATCACTACTATTGCCAATGTAATATAACAATCCGGGTATTCCAGCGGTTCCCATACCAGGTGCTGCCAAGTGTGTGATTGCACCAAACATACCGCCAAGTCCACTTCCTAGCATTCCAAATAAAAACGGAATTCCATAGACAAGGGTCACCCCAAAAATTGCTGGTTCTGTTATCCCAAACATCGCGCCCACTGAAGCTGTCAATGCATTAGATTTAATCATTTTTTCACGTGCAAAAACCGCAAAAGCCAATGCCGCACCCGCTTGTCCTAGAACTGATGCATTACGAATAGGTTGATACATATTCATTCCTGTCTCTTCTAAGAAGTTAATGTCAAGTATCCATAACCCATGATGCATCCCTGTAATAACTAACGGTTGTTGTAATGCGCCTGTTATGAATCCTCCGATTCCATAAGGGATAGTTAATACAAATTCGTAAAACATGATTATAAGTTCTTCAACATATTGTACAATTGGACCAATTCCAAACAAGATGACAAACAGTGTTATGGTAAATGTAAGTATTGGTGTAAAAATCATATCGACTACATTGGGAACAATTTTACGCACTTTATCTTCCACAAAAGCTAGTATCCATCCTCCCACTACAGCAATAAGTATGGATCCTTGATAACCTTTTAGAAAAAAATCAATCCCAAAAAGTTGAACATTTAGTGGTTCCGCCAACCCCCGTCCTACGGCGCCACCACTAGGTAGGTTACTAGAAATCAACATCATCCCAAGGACAAATCCCATCGCTGGGTTTCCACCGAATTTTTTAGCAGATGACCATGCGACAAGCGCTGGAAGGACTGCAAATCCAGTGTCAATTAGTATCGCAAAAATTTTATACCATGCGCCATCCGTCGCCAGTATTCCCGCACTGGTAAAGTATGTTCGAACACCCATCAACAAACCACTTGCAATGATAACTGGAATAATCGGTATAAAGATATCTCCAAAAATTCGACTTAATCTTTGAAAAAGATTACCACCTTTTTTTTCAATTTGCTCTTGCCCTTCAACATCAAAAAACTGTCCTATAGCTTTATACACTTTATTGACAATTCCCGTTCCAAGTATGATTTGCAATTGCCCATTGCTATCATTAATTCCTTTGACAAATTCAATCTGCTTAAGCATTTCTTCATCAACACGTTCACGTTCTTTTAAGTCTAAACGTAAGCGCGTCATACAATGTTGTATGGAACGAATATTGTCTTTGCCCCCTACAGCTTCAATAATTTTTCCCGCTACATCTGCATAATTGGCCATACCATAAATCCTCCTTTTATTTTTTAATCCAAATAGGTGATGTCCAAGCTGTATCACCATTTGTTTGAATTATTTTCACATAAAAATTATCTTCACTACGATAAATTTTATTGATCGGATATTGAATATTTCTCTTATAACTCTTTTCGCTATATGCTTTATGCATTAATATTTTGTATGCATTATGCCACCAAGCATCTTCTCTATAATAATCATCAAATCCAAAACGCTGTGATAAGAGCACTTGCGCCGTATCTAGTTCTGCTTCCAATACAGCTTGTTGCAACAAGGTTTTTATCGGTACACTATAGTGCTTATTATTAATGGTTATCTCCACATTATTTTCTATATGGTCCTTTACTTCTATAATCAACGATTGGTTTTGAATATATGGTGTCAGGTAATTTTTTTGCCCTAACTTATTATTGCCATCGCTTCGTTTGACGGTATGAAATCCACCAGTGATTTCACTTTTAGACTGTTGATTAACTGTTGAACCCGGAGATGTAAAACACTTTTCAACATCTATAATTTCACCTTTTGTCTTTATTGAATATGTCCATTCTCTTTCAAAAATCTCCGGAAACACTCTTGTATCCGGTCCCCAACCACATTCAAGTTCAAACTTGAACTGTATTTGTCCTTCAAGAGACTTGGGCTGCACTTCTTCCCATGTAAATGTTTTTTCTTTATATCCATTACGATATATTTCTATACGATCTATTTCACTCGTTCCCACAACATTAACTTCTAATAGGTTTGTCGCTTCGCTTTGGATTTCTTCTCCCATTAGGTGTCCATTAATTCTAAAGTCGACATCTATTTTACTGCGGCTAACCCCATAGGTATGTCTTTTTTTTATGTTCTCAAATATACACTCTCGAGTATACTCTTGTGCATAGACTGCAAAAAATCCGTTGCCACTAATCGCTGGGTTTGTATGATTATCTCCACTCGCTATAACGCCTGTTTTTATTCCATTTTTCAAAGCATGGCGAAACGTTCCCTCCTCTCCTCGTGGCCCCATATGTATATGAACATTTAAGGGGATTGATGCATTGCTTGCCTCTGAACTTCCGTGGGATGAATAGATTTCCATAATTGGAGAAAAAACCGCATCATGGGTTTCCCAATTTTTCCCTCGATGCCCACTTTTATATCCCGTATGATGCGGAATACCAATGACCCGTTGATTTTTGAACGCTTCCTTTAACTGGAGATATGACAAAGGCATAAAGATATCGCCACTTTTTTCTTCAAAAAAGATATTATGATCACCATCCGAACCATTCCCCTGCCATTCATAAGCCGGATAAACAATAAAGTCACTTTCTTTATGTTGAATGTAATGATTGATTGTTTCCATATCTTGATTCATCTGTGTCTGCGAGAGCGTATCTTCAAATTTAAATCCATTTTTTTCATTAATAAAATATGGATAATATACCGGCGCCCAAAAATCAAGCATTTCTCTTGCAAACATTTCCCATTGCATTAAATCCTTTAAGTCTTTACTGTGAATATTTGTGTGAAAATCTGACCAATATGTCTTCATAATCCGCTCCTTTACTTTAAGTTCGGCCAATAGCCCTGGTTCTTTATCTTTAACGCATCTAGAATTTGACGTGCAGTCGTCGCATCCCCGATTGTACGATTTAATGTTAATGCTTGAAAAGCAGCTTGATCATCTTCATTGATAAATGCATCCACTGTTAATTTTTCGTATCCGTACTGAACTTCCATGAGTGCTTTTTGAAATGTTGGAATCTCCCCTACAAATAACGGCTCTATTCCTCTAGAACTTACAATACATGGAACTTCAATCATTGCTTCCTTTGAAAAATTTGAGATGATGCCTTGATTTTTAACGATCAGTAAAAATTCTTTTTCTTCACTTCCTGTCAACGCTTTGGCTAGTTCTACAATATAGGTTCCATGTACGCCTTTTTCTAAACTACTTCCTTGCACCGTCTTATTCTTAATAATCTGTTGACATAATCTTTCCACATCTTTTAGTCGATGGTCCATAACATAATTTGCCCGAGTATATTTTGGATTCTCTTTTTTCACAACACTTTTTGGATATAAATAATATTGTAAATATGTGTTGGGTATAAACGCATCAAAATCCGATACCATCTGATGCAGCATTTCAAACGTCTCTTGCCATCCACTATCTTGTGATAATTCTTCTGGCATAACCCTCGCCTCTCTAAGTCCGGCTCTAATTTCATCTAGTCGATCATTGCCATTCATATCATAAATATTAGTGAACCATCCAAAATGATTCAAACCAAAATATCGTGCTTTTAATTGATTTCTTTTTAGTCCCAACCGTTCTGCAAATCCATCCATAATTGCAATAGGCATATCACATATATTAATCAATCGCTGATCGCCCGGGAAAAAGCGTTGTGTAGCTTCTGCAACAATAGCTGCCGGATTTGAGTAATTTAAGATCCAGGCATTGGGCGATAACTTCCGAATAGCTTGTACCAAATCAATGATGTCCCTTATTGATCGCAACCCATAGGCAAAACCACCTGCTCCACAGGTTTCTTGTCCAACACATCCATAACTTAGCGGTACCTTTTCATCGTGTTCTCTCATCTCAAAGCCACCTGAGCGAATTTGCATAAATACGAAGTCTACTGACGCAAATGCTTCTTCTTTATCTATTGTCATTTTTAGCTTTACGTCTGGCATCAACTCATAAAACATGACTTTTGCCGCCTCATATATATATTCCATCTTTTTGGTTTCAATATCAAAAAGTCTTACTTCTGCAATTGGAAATTCATTATGATAATCACATAATGTTTTTAGCATAGGTAGTGTATACGTGCTTCCTCCTCCACAGATTGTAATTATATTATCCATATATGCCTCCTTAATCTTTGTTTGGATTCACTCTTTTTTCTATCTGAAAGTATATACAACATATACATATTTAACAATACTTTGCGAAGACTAAGGAAAAAAGTAACAAAAGACGGAAATTAATTCTCGATTGAATTGTTGATTCTTCTTTGCTATAATACTTGTCATAGCATCTATTCACAGAACACAATTTAGATTTAGCGGAGGCGTTATTATGGACACGATATATATGAAACTTACCCAAATGACCAAGGCTGACAACCTATCCTATACAACGCTTGCAAAACATATACTTGAATCCGATAATCCCAAAAAGTTAAAACTCAAAACACTTCAGTTAAACTGTCACGTATCTAACGCTACTATTTTACGATTTTGTAAAGCACTTGGTACCTCTGGATTTTCCGAGTTGAAATATCTGCTGGCTCAAGAACGGGAACAAAAAAAAGAGTGTTTAATCACTAAACACTCTGAACTATTTGAAATGTCAACAGAACACTTTGACAATATAGAGGCTTCTTTTATTGCTACAAGACGCCTTCTATCTCCTGATTTACTTGAAACGATTGTTGGAGTATTACATCAATCAAAGGTGATTAATATATACGCCCTCGGTGGTACATTTCTCGTTGCTCAAGATTTTGAGTTAAAACTTGATCGCATTGGAAAGTTTTGCAAATCTTATAATGATAAGAATTTACAGTTTTTTGCTTCTAAAAACTTAACTGAAAATGATTTAGCTATCGGAATTACTTATTCTGCCAAATCAAAAAGTGTTATTGACAGCTTAATTGTCGCAAAGGAACAAGGTGCCAAAACCCTTTTAATAACTTCAGAAAAAAACACGGAATTTGAACATTCGATTGATTTTATTGTCTATATTAATTCTACAGATCATATTAACCGCTTAGTTACAACAACCTCTCGTTTAACAATGCTTTACATAATTGATCTCATCTACTATCGGTACATTAAAAAAAATCAAACCTACATCGAAAAAAAATTAGCTCATAACAGCTATTTATAACTTTATTCTGCTGTCAAAAGCGCGTAACTCAGCTTTTAACGTCAATGGAATCTCTAATGCATCTATTATTTTATTAAAATGCTCGCATTCCTTAATTTGCTGATAATCAAAAAGACTATTGTGTAGAATGATTGCATAGCTTGCCTTAACAAAGAGCATTCTCGATTTTTCATAGTTTTGCATCTCAAAATATGCGAAGGCAGCATAGTAATATGGATAGTATATTCTATCATACGAGTTAATTGTCTCTTGATATCCTATTATCTTTTCCGTTTGTTCTATAATCTTTCTGTGCTTTTTTTCAAAATACAAAAGTTCTAATTGATAGATCATATAGCTGTGAAAGGGTTCTTGATATTTCTTAAACGTCCTTAAATCTTTTATCAAGGCATACCCTTCATTATAGTATTCTTGTGCCTGTTTTATTTTTCCAAGCTTAAGATAACACATAGAGGTTAGTTTATATAATCTAGACAAAGTAATATCCATAATATTCAACTTTTGCTCTCCAAAATAAGATTCTTGAATATTATGGATTATTTGATCGTAGCCATTATTTTCATAATATTGGGTTTCTAAATCAATTGCTATTATCTCATGACATAGAGGCTCCTTCGTATAGTCTTTGCACTCTTTTGCTTCTGATGTCATTTTAAATAGCGACTGTATATCTCCTCGTCGACGTTGAAATACAAATTGTTCCGAAAAAAACTTAACACTCGTTGGATCATCAAAGCCTAATAATTCATAATATTCAAATAAATTAATCATTAGCTTCTGGTTAAACTTATTAACAATATCTACTGATGGGGTTCTTTGATCATTTTCGATCATATAGACATACTTCTCCGAGCAAATATCTTGTGCTAGATTTTGCCTTGTCATCCCCATTTCTTGTCTTCTTTGTTGGATAATTTTTCCAATCATATGAATCATTCCCCACGCTAACACTACTGTCATTATTCATGAGTTAATTAAAGAAATAATATCACATTCACTTTTTTTATCCTACGGAACAATTGTTACTATATTATTATCTAATATGTATTCTCGACTATATATGACAAAGCATTTTTTTCCAATTCTTTTTTACCTGTTGTGACGTCATAGGTGATATCAACAGTTATCCACTGCTGAGTTTCTTTGATGTATACTTGATTCCACGCATGATATTGATCAATATCATCTTTACGTCCCATGATAAGTTTTGTTGGAATTCCTTGACTTCTTAACATTGATGCATATAAAGAAGCATAGTCATAACAAATCCCTTGTCCTGTAGCTATTGTCGTATCAATGTTTGGCAAGTAGCTTGGTGTAAGTTGATTTTCTTTATTATAGTCATAAGCAACATTATCATAAATATAATCATAAATTATGCGTATTTTTTCTTGATCAGTTGTCGCCTCTTTTGTAAGTTCTTCGGCTTTTTTAATAGCTACATCGTCCTTAGACCACTCGACTTTTTGGACTGATTGTAAATATAAGACTGTCGGATCTTCAAGTCGTAATGTAACTTTTTTTGTTTGAACCACTTTGTATTGATTCCCATTAATCTTTTTTAGTGCATATAATGTATACTCTCCATTACCATGTTGAAGCGGTAATTGTGTTAAGCCTTTTACTATGTAGTCGGTATTTTTATTCTCTTTTGTTATACGTACTGCCATTGTACCGTCAACGGTCGCATTAACACTTACTACACCTTGGCTAAGTTTTGTAAAATCAAAATATTCTGTTGAAGCATCAACTGGTAACATAAATAGTACAAACATTAATGTAATATATATAATGAAGTATTTCTTTTCTTTAAACATAAAATCTCTCCTTTCGGTAACTGGCTGCCATCTATAAAAAGGAAGGCCCTGTAGTTTTGCGTCCTTAACTTTCGTTAAGTTTGCCTTTATCGGTGGAAAGCACCAATAAATCTATTATTAATATGATATCTCTATTATAGCTTGTTTTCAAGTAACTGTAAAGCTATGTGCCATGAACTTTTTGTGAACCTATTGGCTCATGGACTATTCGATCCGTTTGCCTTTAATGATCAATCGATGTGTTGGATTAATCATCGGTTCACATGTGATTAAGGTTATCTCTCCATCACTTTCATAAAAAGTGTCAAGTATATACATATCTTGAGGTTCAACATATAGCTTTTCCTCCACTTGATAGGTATAGCTCCCATCTTTTACTTGCAAAGAAATAAGATCATCTTTTTCCAGCTCGTCTAAACGATTAAAATTTTTTCCAAACGTATGGCTTCGATGTCCAGCTATAATGTAGTGTTCTTGTACATCCTGATTTTCTATATCACTCTCTAAGCTTGCCAGGGAGATATTTAGGTTTTTTTCTGTTGCGCCTCTTAAAATTGGTAAATATAAGTCAATGGAATCGATTTCAAGCGCTCCCATCATATTATTTTTAATATATTCTTGACGCTTTTGTTGCCTTTGAGCTTCTTCTTGTTGCTTTTCTAATTGCCTTTGAGCTTCTCTTTTTTCTTCTTGATTCAGGGCATTAATCTCTTCTCGAAGCGCTTGCTCACTTTGTTGGTCAAGCGTCTCTTGTGTTCCCTCTAATTCCTCTAGTTCTTCTTGTTCTAGCCCATCTTCCGTTGGGTTCTGGTCTATAACACTCAATTGCTCTTGCCATAACAACAAAAGCTCTTTTTGTTGACGTATCTGCTGCCAATCTTCATATCTGGGATACATAAGAACAGCCAGACCACCAAGAATCAAAAATGTTGAGAATATTTTTAATTTCATTATATTTCTCCTTATGAAAAGAGCAGAGATAATCTCTGCTCTTTGGTTATCTTATTGTATACGTTTGCGAAGGAATAATCCAGACAAGATCATTATAAGTCCCATGAGGTTATATACACGTCGACTTTCTTCTCCCGTCGCCGGTAATTCTTCTCCAGCCCCTAAAGGAATTTCTACATTGATTTCAATAAGCTCTTCTGTTCCATCTTCATGAATAATGATGAAACTGTCTTTTCCTTCATATCCTGGATCCGGTGTATACTTCCAATTACCTTCCGGATCAAATTCAACCGTTCCGTTTGTTGGCGGTGTTTTCACTTCAGGTATTGGTTTTGTCGGATCTGTTGGATCCGTTGGGTCTGTTGGCTCCGTTGGATCCGTTGGATCTGTCGGGTCCGTTGGGTCTGTTGGGTCTGTTGGGTCTGTTGGCTCCGTTGGATCTGTTGGCTCCGTTGGATCTGTTGGCTCCGTTGGATCTGTTGGCTCCGTTGGATCTGTTGGCTCCGTTGGTTCTGTTGGATCCGTTGGTTTTGTCGGTCTACCAGGATTTGAGCGTCGTTGATTTTCTAGCGTCATTGTATACGTTTGATTATTTTGTGTAACTTCAAAAGGATATTCCGTCTTATCTAGTACGTATCCACTTGGCGCTTCAATTTCTTGATAATAATACACTCCATACTCAAGGTCATTAAATGCTAGTTTTCCATCTTCCGATGTCTCACCTTGTGCAATAAGGGTTCCGTCTTGAGTATAAATCCCAATAATTGCACCTGAAAGTGCTTTGAGCGTATTACGATCTACTTTTTGTATTTCGACATTTCCATGAATTCTTTCATTCACCACCGGGTCAACTTTTATTATTTTTTGCCCCTGCGTAGCTATTGAGACTTCCCATGTCTGGCTTGAACCGATATAGCCAATGGGTGCTTTTGTTTCTTTGACAACATAATTGCCATGTCGAACAAATTCAAAAACCACTTCTCCCTGAGCATTACTTTGAGCAACATATAATGGATTATTAAATTCTTGATCATTCACATCAAAAAGTGTAAACTCTGCACCTGCTAACGGCTGTTGATTATTATCCACTTTTTTAAATTCTACGCTACCTTTTATCGGTTCATTTTCAATAATGAATCGCTGAATAGGTGCATTATAGTCTTGGATTGTGACTTCTAGGACATCTGTATTAAGGTTGTAGCCAATTGGCGCTTCAACTTCTTTTAGCTGATACGTCCCATGGGCAATGTCTTTAAACACAATTCGTCCTTGTTGGTCTGTCGGTTCTGAAACATATTTTTGTACACCATTTTGTTCTAACACAAACTTCGCTCCAGCAAGTTTATTTTGTGTATCTTGGTCAACTTTGATAATTTCAATATCTCCAATAATCTTATGATTAACTACTGGTGAATCTGTTCGATCAATGTTTTGACCATCTTGTGTAATTGCAACTGCAATTTTTTCACTTGAAGGTTCATAGCCAACAGGTGCCAAGGTTTCTTGAACGTAATAATTTCCATATGCAATATCACTAAAAGTTACGATCCCACTTGCATCTGTTGTCTCTGTTAGCACGGGGACATCGTTCATATCAAAAAGCGTAAATTCAGCATCTGCTAGAGCTTGTCCTTGCTCATCAACCTTTTTCAAAGAAATTGTTCCTTTTTTGATGCGGTTAACTACATCTGCTAATTCAATCGTTTGACCATGATCTGTTTCTTCTACAGTCACATTAAGTACAACCGAGGATGCTATATAACCCTCAGGTGCTTCTAATTCTTTCACAGTATATTGTCCATAGGCAACGTCTGTGAACAGAACTTGACCCATATCATTTGCAATAGCTTCTTGTACTAATACTTCTGCTTGATTATATAGACCAAACTTCGCTCCACTTAAAGGCTTATTGCTATCATCTACTTTGGTTAACTGTATATTTCCTATTACACTTTGGTTTTCAATTTCCTTTAGGTAGACCTGTTCTGTCGCTTCTTTTTCTACTAAAACAGGAATACGCGTTGAAGATAGCAAGTATCCTTCTGGTGCATTGACCTCTTCAATATAATAGGTTCTGTCTAGTGGCAAGTTGATGATATGTACTTCTCCATCGGTTGTTTGGAATGTTGTATTTCCATATAAGTATTCAATATCATTAAAAATGTACCACAGCTTAAACTCTGCTGGTGATTGAGTAATTGTCTGTCCATGTTCATCTTTTTTTACAAGATGAATCTCACCTCTATTTGGTACAACTTCTCCACCTACAAATGAAAATTGTCGCGCGGATAGTTCTTGTGTTTCTACGGTTTGTTCTACAATTTTATCTCCTGAAAATGCAACGGTATTATTGACCATACCATCGGCAGCGACAACCACCGTTGTATAGGTAACCTCATATATATGCTCTATGGCATTTAAAAAGTTGACCTTTAACGTCGTCGTTTTGTCGACTTGATTGTATGCACTGGAAAAAGTATATTCTGTCGTATCAACCACGTGTTTTTGACCATTATCCACTCGATAAATTTCTAATGAATCCGGCTTATATGCCAATCCTGAACTTAGTGTATCTTCAAATCCAGCATTATCAATGATAGACAAACTTTCATTGACCAAAATCTTCCAATCCAGTTCATCATCTGTATACACTTTTGTCTCATTTGTCAGTGCTTCTTTATCAATAAATGCATCATACGAATCATAGCTTACTGATGTTTGATAGGTCCCTTTTTCCTGAACCCCTTCATTTACAACCGCTGTATTCACATAGACGCCTTCTGATATCTCAGGCACACTTGTCAAGTATTCAATGACATATCGTTGTGTCACCGCATTATTAAACTCAAGTGTAAACGTCGTCTTATCTGTCGGATCCATAATAATCGTGTATTCACTTGCTGGAATTTCACCCAAAATGGTTGTTGTTCCATTACTAGCTACATCATAAGTATATACTCGAATACTCGCCTCATCGATAACTCCGTCATACCCCAACGTATCCACAACTGAAGTATCATTACCTAGATATTGGTTCAAATAGTTGATATAAACTTGCCATTGAAGTAATCGCTCGTTACCACTGTGCCAATCAGATACGATATTTTGATTCGCATCTAAACTTACTAAGCGTCCCTCTTTTTTTCCGCTATTCCATGAAGAGTCAATTACTTTTCGTGAAACTGATCTTGTCGTATCAATCACATAGTCACTCTGCGTTTTTCCGCTAAATGCTGCTCGGTTAATATATGTTTGATCTGCACTTGTATTGTCTTCTATTCCTTGCTCCGGGTCATAGGTTGTCGTGTAAGTTATAGTTAAACTTTCATTAAGGTACTCTGTGGGTTCATTAACATCAATTATAAGTTCGAGAACAAAACCTTTTTGATACCCTGTCACTCCATCTAAGGTGTTTTCCGTTAATATATAGTCCACGCCTTCTACTAAAGGTGTACTTCCACGCTTAACATTGAGCGTACTGTCAAGAAGTTTTAGCCCTTTGTTTGGAAAAGTATCTGTAATTGTAAGCTCTTTTATCGGTTCCCGCTGAGGATTGACTTGAATTTTCCAATCCATTGTTTTTGCATTGTAGTCTATGCCAACAAAAGATTTACTGTATGTATTTTGCGGAACTGTAATTGGATACGTAGTATCAACACCTGTTCCAACACCAGTGTCACCTTCTAATGTGGCGTCATTGACAAATTGATTCACTGAAAAATCTGTGATTGTTGTCGTATATTCAATCTTTCGATAGGTTTGAATATTGCCTAAGTTTATCGTTACTGTAGTCCCTGTTCCCGGGGTATCAACAACCAAAACATCTCCCGGAAGCATTGCTATAGCATCACCATTTTCATCATACACCTGAATATTTGCGCTATCTATCGACAATCCCTCTGGAATAATATCTGTAATAACCGCATTGTTGATGCTTTGATTTGCTTCATTAATATGCACTGTCCACTTTAACTGCTTATCTGCATACGTCACTTGTGAACGCCCTTCTTTACGCAAAATAGCATCTCGTTCAACCCAGACATCTGCTTGTGCCGTTCCTAGTTCTATCGTCCCATTTTTAAGGACTGCTGTATTTGTAAACAAGTTGTTTTGCAGATAGTTTCCACTGTTAATCAGTGCATAGTCAATTGATGTGTCAAATTGGATTCGGTAAGCTTCATTTGATGCAATCGCTCCTAGATTAATAGGAAAAGCGGTTGCTGTCTTGTCTGCTGACAATGTCGCTATCCAATTCTCTCCATCTTTAGACAATGTATATATCTCAATTGATGATGCATCCACACTTAATCCAGCCGGAAGATTTTCTTCGATAATTGCTTCATCGATTGTTCCGCCCGCTTTATTAACGTCAATCATCCACTCAATTTTATCTTCGCCAATATATCTGCCGCTTTTTTCAATGAAATCACTTCGAAGTAATTGATCTACCGTTGCTTTTGCCGGCAGGTTTTTCGTTCCATATGCCAACGTTGCAGCATTTTCAAACGCTGTTTTTGAGTAGTCGTCAATGATGGTTACGTATTCAACACGATAACCACTGTAAGGTAAAAGCGTATCAAACTCTATCTCAAAAGAAGATGCATCCACCGTTATAGCCGCCCCACTCGTCGCTAATGCTCCGACATTGGTCTGACCATTGTATCCGACATTCAAATTATACACTTTGATTCCATCGTCACTTAGGTGAACCCCTGCCGGAAACAAGTCTGTAAGCGTAGCATTGCTAATCTGAGTTTCTTCATTATTAAGTACTTCAATACTCCAAGTTATTTCTTTGGCATCTTTGTTCGCATCAGGTTCTCCAAATTTTTCAATTGCCGTCACTTGCTGAACCGGTTTAACTATAACTTGTAGATTTTTGTTTGTTGCGTCTTGGAAAGGTATTCTTTGAATAACGTTATCACTGAACTTTGTCATATCAAACTCAAGTCCAAATCCTACGACTCCATTTTGTACGGTTTGATCTTCAATGGCTTCATTAAACACAAAGGTTAAAACTCCACCAATCAAGCTATAGGTTCCGACTTTTGTTCCATCATTAAGTATGATATCTAGATTCTCCCAATCACGATCAAACATAAATGCATCTGGAACTGTAATTTGTGACCAGTCGCCTGTTTTTGCATCTTTGTGCATTGTATCCCAAGAATATTCAAGATATACTTGTGTTCCATCAACCACTTCAATGACATCATTGTTTTGAATATCCTGACCGTCTTTGCCACCTAGCTTTAATGATTCAAATGTGAATATGTTTCCTAAATTCTTTCCAGTCCCTTGAGCATAAATTCCAGTCGAAAAAATAGGTGTCCATAATTGAACTATCATCATCATGATAATTAAATATGCACACCTACTTCTAGTTTGTCTTTTTATTGTCTGCATAGTTCCACCTCTTCTTTCCCATACAATAGGATATTGATAAAAAGATGGCATCATATTAATACAGATATTAAGATGGAACAATTGTTACTTAAGATTTATTACACCTAACATTTTATTACAATGGATATATTTTTAAAAAATCATCTCGTAATTCATCTGTTACTTGAGGTAAATTTAGCAGGCTGTTAAACAAAGGATTCATTCGAAAAAAATACACGTCATTAGGAAAATGAAAAATCAAAAGAAAATTAATGGCTTTTATTATCCATTGTTGACTTTCCTGTATGTTCTTTTTTTGATAGTACCCACAAGCCAGATAAAAAAAGGTTTGATGCATATTCTCAAGATGGTTCATGTAATATTGATACTTTTCCAATCGGTGCCCAATTTCAATGACTGTATCTGGTTTATTCAACGATAAATTTAATGTCAGTTGATTAATCATCGCTGCAACCGTCACTTGTGCATAACGACTTATACATGATTTGGGCTCAATCAATGCACAGGCACGCTGGGACAGATATCTTGATTGAGCATATTCTCCTACCATTTGATAGCAAATTGAAAGAAGTAACTTCAAATTAATAATGCACAAATCATCCATATATTTTCGATCGACGGAATCAAGGATTGCTTTGATTTTTGCTATCCCCTCTTGAGGTTGCTCTTCATATAGTACGAGATAACTTAGTTCATTAAGGACAACCTCGTATTTCCAAGGCAATGTATTAAAATCGGGAATCTTCTTGGCTTCCAGTGTCACTTCCATAAGCTCGACTTGATTATTGTTCTTACGGATGGCATTCATCTGCATCATGTATTCACGCACTCGAATCGGATCTAAACAATCTAGATATTCATAATATACAAAAAGATCAACGCCTAATCGATTACCAAGCAAACGAAGAATTTCTGTTGATGGGGAACGTTCTCCCTTTTCAATTAGATAAATATATTTATCTGTACAAATACTGTGGGCTAACTCTGAACGACTCAGCCCACTTTTTTCTCTATACTGCTGTACAACCTCTCCAATGTATCCCATCGTTGCCTCCTCGTTGCCTATTATAAATCTATTTTGAAAACAATTCAAAAAACCGAAAATCATGTTTAATGATATGTCCGATAATGATTTCTTGGATGATATATTTGGCTAGATCAATTTGCTCTAACTCTCCTTTGTACATCGCTTCCATTAAATATTGCATGCTTTTCAGCAATTCTTTATGAATCTCCTTGTGCTCTTCAAGTTCAATATAACTGTATTCATATAGCACTTTTTCTTCATTTGAAAAATGTTCTACCATATGTACACAAATTCTTTCAAGAAGCTGTGATGTTTTTTCAAAATTGTCCTCCATAAAACAGTTGACAATGAGTTCATTAGATAACGCAATTAATGAATTATGCTCATAATCGACCTCTTGATGTCCACTTCTAAAAAATGGCCCCCACTCGATACTAATCGGCAATCCACCTTTATACATGAATACATTCTCATTGCTAATGACTTTATTGCGTCCTGTAAGTTTCGCTAAATACAGCGAATTATCTACACGCTTAAATATGCTTTCTGCATCATCATCTGCCAACCACTGAGTTGCTCCAAAGCTTGCAGTAATTTGCTTGAAAGCATTCACTTGTATAGCTGCAATACTACTACGTAATTTTTCCGCAACAATCCCAGCTTCATATAACTCTGCTCCTGGTAAAAACACAGCAAATTCTTCTCCACCCCATCGACAAATTATATCGGTGTCTCTTAATTGGCCCTGGAGTGTTGTTGCTACTTGACACAACACTTTATCTCCTTCTAAGTGACCAAACTCATCATTAATCTCTTTAAAATGATCTAGATCCAATAAAATCATTGAAAATGTTTTGTTATCTCGACGCCCTTCGCGAATGCGCTCTTCCAAGAACTCAACAAAAAAACGACGATTGTATAAGTTGGTCAAACTGTCTCTAGTTGCAAGTTCATAAAGCTTTTTGGTGCTTTCACGCTTTTCTATACTCAACATTCGATTACGTACACAGGCGGTTAGTCTCAATAAAAACAACTTAAAATTAAAGGGTTTAATCAAGAAATCATCTGCCCCAATATTCATGCCATAAGGAATGGAAATCCCTTCACCATAAGTTGTGATAATAATAATAATCGCATTTTTATTTTGTCGTCGAATATGGCGTATTAATTCTTGTCCTGTAAATTTTGGCATAACTAAGTCAAGCAAAAACAAATCATAGTCTGAAATCTGCTTAAGCAAATCATTGGCTTCTTGATAATAGTCCGCATTATTCACTTGGCACCTTTCAAAATAGCTTCGTATAACCTCCAGTGAAAAACGACTATCATCTATAACCGCTATCTTCATACTTTGTAAGTACTTTATAATCTCATATTCATTCAAAGAAAATAGAAAATACTGATATAATTCTTCTTCTACATTATCTGTGGTTTCTATAATTGCTGATACGCCCAAGTTGTAATAGTTGATTTTAACCTTAAAATCCATATCTTTTGTCAAAATAATACAAGAGGTTAAGTCAGTTAATTGTGAACTTACTTCCCATACAATTTTTTCTGATACTGTTGTTATATGAGAATGTTCAATCAAAATAAGCGCTGCTTCGCACAATAACTCTTTTTGTTGTTCCCACAATATAATCGGTAATTTAATTAGCTCTACATCTAGTTTTTCTGCGATCGTCTCTCCAACAAAATCGTTTTCAATATTATGCGTTAAATATATGACTTTCATAATTCCTCTTCTTTCCTGTAACGATAACAATCCATAACCTCTCTCTATATTATATCGTACTCTCATCATAGATTTCTATGGAACAACTGTTACTATTCAAGATTGATTATTTAAATCATAAAGCTTTTGATTTTTATTGTCAAGTAATATAAGTTCTCCAATGCATTTTTGCTACAAATATGCCTATGCTCAAAATATTGTTTTTAATCCTACATATTTTTTATGTTTTCCAATAGGTTTTCGCTCTCCTCTACAGATAAGGGTTTGCTAAAATAATATCCTTGAATAATATCACATGACGCACGACGCAAGCTTTGATATTGTAGTTCTGTCTCTACACCTTCAGCCACTACTTTTAAATTCATTTCATGTGCAATATCGATGATTGTTTTGACGAGTGCCTCTGCCTTTAAATTAATTCCTATTGGATCAATAAAAGTTTTATCTATCTTAAGCGCCGTCAAAGGAATAGTTCTTAAATAATTGAATGCAGAATATCCTGTCCCAAAATCATCTAAAGCTATTTGATATCCCATATTACGCAATTGTAATAATGTCTGTAGCATTTCAGCAGTATTTTCTATGAGAACACTCTCTGTGATTTCAAGCTCTACAAACTTAACTAAGGTACCATATTGGGTAACCATATCCGTAAAATAATCCAAAAATCGTTTTTGTGTTAGTTGATGTCCCGACACATTCACTCCTACATGTCCGATAGCATACCCTTGCTTAAACCACGCATCTATTTTTTTAAATACGAACTCCAGCGCCCATTCACCAAGCTCTTCAATCATACCTATTTCTTCTGCAATAGGTATAAACTCTTCTGGTGAAAGCGGCTCTCCAGTATCCGATGTTAAGCGCATCAAAGCCTCAAAACCGCACAGAGTACGATTATTTACATTGTACTTTGGCTGAAAGTCAAGATACACTAAACCTTCACTAATTGATTTTTTTAGCACCTGTTCTACTTGAACTCTTCGTAGCACCGTCTCACGCATGATTTTTGAGAAAAAGACAACCTGTCCTTTTCCAGCTTTTTTTGCAATATCCATTGCTGTATCTGCATTTTGTGTAAGTTGTTCTGGAGTTTCACCGTTATGTGGATATACACTGACCCCCATACTCATAGTCACAAGAATCTCTTTATCAAAAACTCTATGCGGTACATTCACAACGCTTTGTAAGTTCTTAATTGTTGCTTCTAATGTTTTTATCTTATACTGATCAAGAATGATTAAGGCAAATTCATCACCTGAAAGGCGATAGGCAAGATGTATCTTGCTTTTTAACCGTCGGGCAACTTCGACTAGAATCTGATCCCCTGTAGCATGTCCTAATGTATCATTTAACCGTTTAAATTGGTCAATATCTAAAAGAACGAGAACAAAATGCTCGCTCCTTTGTCGATAGGCTTGTATACATTTATCAAGTTCCATAAGCATCGCCATTCGATTGGGTAGCTCTGTCAATTGGTCACTCAGTGCCACATGTCTTAATTCATTTTCAGCATCCAAAAGTTTTTTCTTGTTATCTGCAACCTCTTCATATGCACCAACCAACTTGTCCAGCATATAGTTAAAATCATCAGCTAATTGCCCTAACTCATCATTTCTCTTATATTGGATACGAATATCTACTTCACCTTTTGATGTGCGGTTCATAACCTCTATGACTTCACTTAGAGGATTCACTAATCCCATGGCATAGTAATAGCCTAATATTCCTGCTGCCACTAAGATAAGCATTCCAAGCGCAACAATTACGACAAACGCTTTTCTTGCCGATAACATAACAATCTCCATGTCTTGCTCAATGACCAACATCCAAGGAGTTCCAACAATTTGCTGATGCGCCAAAAATATTTGTTCATTGTTTGTATAAATTTCCTCTGAAATATATCCATCATGCAATTCAATGTCTCTTAAATACTGTTCAACTAATGGATTGGGATGGTTTTTTCCGATACGTTCCTTATTGGAATGAAAGATGATACATCCATTTCCATCAACCAAATAAGCGCTTCCAACATCTGGAGCCACAAGGTTAAAAAAATTGATTGATAACTTAGGCGTTTCTATAACATTCCCCATGATACCTATAATATTATCTTGATAATTTTGTATTGGAGAAGCAACAATAATTACACTTTCTCCTTCTACCCGGTCCTGCAGAAGGTTGCTAATCGTTGTTTCTCCGAGTAGACCTACTTGAACATACTCTCGATCTGCCAAATCAAGTCCCATGCTTTTAGGGTTACTACTTGCAATAACTTTCCCTGCGAGATTTACAATAAATAAATCTCTTAAATAAGGATTATCTCTTTTTTCTTTTTCAAAAAACTGATTAAGGTTATCCATGTCATAACCTTCTTGGCCTTGCGCCCACTTATGCACCTCCGGCGAAATTGTCAAATACCCTGATTCTAACTCTCTTTCCTTAAAAAAAGATTGTAAGTATTTTCCTTCCATCGTAAGTACTTGATGAATTTTTTCTTTATTTAATGCAATCATCTGTCTTGATACATATGGGTAATAAATAATCGCTAATAAAAATATTGGTATTGCTACAAGTAAAACAATAAACAATGGCAACTTCTTTTTTATCGGCATTATATCATCCCTTTCCCTCAAAATAATGATTACTTTTTGGCAAGTATTATACAAGGAATCGATTGTTCAACGTCCAATGGGGTTTTCAAAAAATCTCCATACGCATCTATCGTATGAAAACCAACCTGTTTTAGCGCACTCAATAGTTCTTCATATCGAATAGGTAAAAGGTTTACACAATTATCAAATGTCTGTCCTTCTACCTTTAATACAGACTGAAAGGCAATTTTATGCTCTGTGTGCAGATAACTATATTTTCTCTCAAAGGACAACCCCAATGCTTCGTCATATAGTGTTGGTAATCCTTCAATCTTTTGATCTAAAATACGGTCATAATTGATAATCTGAAACAATAAGCGTCCCTTGGGTTTTAATATTTCATAACACTGCCTAAAAAAGGTTTCAACCTCTTGATGGTTATCTAAATGTACAATGGAATTGCCTAAACAATAGATGAAATCAAAGTTCGTATGCAGGGTTTTAATATCAAGCATATTCATAACATGCGCATCTATATTGCTCTCTCTTTGCTTAAGCATCTCAATCATTGTCTGATCAAGGTCAATAGCCGATACGTTATGCCCTCTTTTTTCAAGTTCCATAGCATAACTTCCTGTCGCACAGGCCACATCTAATATAGTTGAAGGCGTATATGGCACTTGTTCTTCCAACAATTTTAACTTTGCCTGTTGTAACGGAAAAATATTATCATAATATTTTGCAATCTCATCATAGAATTTTGACATAGTTTACCTCTTTTCTTACAATACATTCGCTATATACATTATAACATATATTATCGAATGTCTGTATCTATTACCCCTTCTATTATTAACAGCAGTCCTTGACGCTTTCTGTTAAGTTTTAAAGCAGAAAGCTAAAGTAAGACTTTCCTGGAGATCAAAAAAAGACCAAGGAGATCTATACGACTTCCTTGGTCTTTGCCTTCTTCTATTCAACTGTTACTGATTTTGCAAGGTTTCTCGGTTTATCAACATCATGTCCTAATCCACATGAGATATAATATGCAAAAAGTTGTTGAGGGATATTAACAAGTAACGTAGTTAGCATCCAATGGGTCTTAGGAACCATAAACACATCATCTGCAACGTGTTCAGCCATTGTATTGCCTTCAAGGGCAATAGCAATAACATCTGCGCCTCGCGCTTTGACCTCTTTAATATTACTAATTGTTTTTTCCATCAACTCTTCTTGCCCCAAAAGCCCCATCAAGACAGACCCCTTTTCAATTAATGCAATCGGACCATGTTTGAGTTCTCCTGCTTGATAGCTTTCTGCATGTAAATAGGCAATTTCTTTAATTTTTAATGCGCCTTCCAGAGAAGCTGCATAATCTAGACCTCTACCAATGTAAAATATATTCTTCATGCTTTTATGCTTTTGTGCTAATGCTTTGACCTCATCACTTCGGTCCAAAATATGTTGAACCTGGTCAGGTAGCTTAAGAAGAGCCGCTTTAAATTCATTAAACTCCTGATCACTTACCTTTCCTAATATCCTTCCCATACGCATGCATAATAGATACATGGCAATCAGTTGAGAAGAATATGCTTTTGTCGAAGCTACCGCAATCTCCGGTCCAGCACTTGTATATAATACATCATGCGCTTCTCGTGATATCGTTGACCCAACAACATTGACAATAGCCATAACTCTAGCTCCCGCTTGTTTTGCCATTCGAAGCGCTGCTAAAGTATCTGCTGTCTCTCCCGACTGGGACACAACAATCATTAACGTGTTTTCATCAAGAATCGGATCTTTATATCTAAATTCCGATGCCACTTCTGCTACCACCGGAACACGTGCAATTTTTTCAATTAGCTCTTTTCCAATTATGCCTGCATAATACGCCGTACCACAAGCAACAATGTATATCTTATTCACTTTAGCTAGGACTTCTTCGTCGATTTTGATCTGATCTAAAACAACCTCGACAGATTCATGAGACAATCGACCATTTAACGTGTCTTTAATCACTTTTGGCTGCTCAAAAATCTCTTTTAGCATAAAATGATCATAGCCACTTTTTTCTGCAGCGTCAATATCCCAGGTTACCGTAAAAACTTCTTTTTTCAATTCACGTTTGCTTTCATCAAATATTTTTACTGAATCCTTGGTTAAAATAGCCGCTTCGCCATCTTCCAGAAAATACACATTCCGCGTATATTTTAAAAGTGCAGGAATATCCGATGCCAGGAAGTTTTCTTGCTCCCCTAGACCGATTACTAACGGGCTGTCTTTTCGAACTGCAATAATCTGGTCAGGGTTTTGATGTGAAATGACCCCTAAACCATAAGAGCCTTTTAAGTTTTTTGTCGCAGCCAAAACTACCGAGAAAAAGTCTTCATGCACTTCTTGCTTTAAAGTATCTTCGATTAGATGAACGATAACTTCTGTATCGGTCTCTGAAGCAAACATATAGCCCTTCTTCTGAAGTTCATGTTTGATTTCTAAATAGTTTTCAATGATTCCATTATGAACAACTGCAATATCTGTTGCCGTATTCATATGGGGATGTGCATTGTCATAAGAAGGTTCCCCATGTGTTGCCCACCGTGTATGTCCAATTCCCATGGTTCCTGACAGCGGTTGTGCTTCTAGACAGATTTCTAAATCTTTTAGTCGCCCTTTTGTTTTAACAAGTTCAATGGTTTCATCAAAAACAGCCACCCCTGCCGAATCATAGCCTCGATATTCTAATGCTTTTAGTCCGTCGACTAGAAAAGGCGTGGCTTTTTTATCTCCGATATATCCAACAATTCCACACATAATAGGCTCCTAACTTAACAATTCTTCAATTAAAGTTGCAAGTGCATTTGCATCGCGCTGAAGTTCAGCTTTGTTCTTGCCTTCAATCATTACACGCACTAATGGCTCAGTTCCTGATGGACGTATTAACACACGACCTTCTCCTGCAAACTTTTCTTCAAGTTGTTCGATAGCTTCTACAATAGCAGGGTTGTTTTGATATGCATATTTTTTTTCTGTCGTTACTTTGGCATTAACAAGCACTTGAGGTAATACATTCATAATGGATGCTAATTCAGACAGTTTTTTCCCTGTATCTTTAACGACCTCAAGAACATGTAGCGCCGTTAACAAGCCATCACCTGTGGTGTTTTCATCCAAGAAGATGATGTGTCCTGACTGTTCTCCGCCAATGTTATAATCTTCTTCTAGCATTCGCTCTAATACATAGCGATCCCCGACTTGAGTCTGAACAATATTTATGCCTTGCTCTTGTCCCATAAGGGTAAAGCCTAGGTTACTCATAACTGTTCCGACAATGGTGTCTTTTTTTAATGTTCCTTTATTTTTCATATAATTTCCACAAATAGCCATGAGTTGATCACCATCAACTAATCGTCCATGCTCATCAACAGCCAAGCATCTATCTGCATCTCCATCAAATGCAAATCCAATATCAGCTCCGACTTGGATAACATATGCCTTCAAGTCTTCCATATGTGTTGATCCACATGCTTTATTGATATTCGTTCCATCTGGCTCATTATGAATAATCACAACCTCAGCTCCTAGCTCTCTAAGCGCTTCAGGGGCTGAAACATAGGATGCGCCATTAGCACAATCTATGACGACCTTCAAACCGTCAAATCGATGATTCACTTGTCGTTTTGCATAGCGAATATAATCATAGATACTTTCAAACCGATATTGCACACGCCCTATCCCTGTACCTATGGGTAATTCAATGCCTTCACAGTTATTATTGATAATCGCTTCAATCTCTTCTTCAAGTGCATCTGATAGTTTATATCCTGCACTATTAAAAAACTTGATTCCATTATATTCCACCGGATTATGGGATGCGGAAATAACAACACCTGCATCTGCCTCATATTCTCGCGTCAAATATGCTACTGCCGGAGTTGGCACCACTCCAATGGATATCGCATTGGCTCCAACCGAGCAAATCCCTGCAATCATCGCCGCCGTTAACATCTCGCCACTTAATCGTGTATCTCTTCCAATAAGGATTGTTGGCTTATGGCTCTTCTCCTTCGTTAATACGTAGGCACCTGCCTGTCCTAATCTATATGCTAAATCTACTGTGAGCTCTTTGTTCGCAACACCTCTAACGCCATCGGTTCCAAATAATATCCCCATCTACGTTCTCCTTTCATTTTTTTCACAGGTTTAATTATATCATGTACCAGCTAAACTGCAATTTATTTAGGCAAAAAAAGAACATCAAATCTCCTATGGTATATACCACTTCTGTAATGGTACACATACACTTTCAAAAGATTTGATGTCTATTTATTGTTCACCTTATCTACTCTAATTGTTCCTCCGACTCTTCGTCAATAATCGGAGCTTCTGTTATGCTTCGTGTTAACTCAATTAATATACTTGGACGTTCAGAAACCAATTCAACGTTAGAAGGAATGAAGATATTTAACTCTACCTCATGAATCCCTTCCTCTAGGTTATCTACATTAAGGCTTGGAGAAATACGGTCTATCGTCACATTTTCAAGTTGAGACTGTAATCCTCTAAACGTCACCGCATACCCTGTTGTTTCTTCTACATAGGCAAATTGCATATCCTCAGGAAGTCGTCTAAGCGTTATGTCGCCTGAATTAATCTCAACTGTTTTTTCTAATATCGGTTCAACTTGGATTACAACCTCAACACTTTGAATGTCGTTATGAATATAAATACCTAAAGGCAATAAATCCGCAACATTAGCTGTAACTGTTGTTGTCTGTGTCAATTGTGTCATTCCAATATCTGCTATTGTTATGTTTTTGATTGCATCAATATCGTTTTCATCGCCACGCACTCTAAGCTTATCCTGACTCAACGATATGTCAACAACTTCATATCCTTCCGCAGCCAAATTATTTAAATCCGTTAATATATCAATTGATTTCACTTTATCAATCGGAACTTGAATTTGTACTTGTGTTATACTCTTACTTAAGCCTCGAATGATATTATTGTTATCATCAATAATCTGAGGGGTACTATATAGTGTCACATCACGTACAACCCCTTCTATGTTGACCGGTACAAGCACGCTTTTAATGAGACCAATCTTAGATTCCGGTCCCTGTATTTCAATGTTATTCGGGGAGATAACCGGATCCAAGTATACGTAATTCTCACTTGGCTCTCCTTCCATATAGTATTGAATTTCCTTTTGTACCGTGATGATATTCTCTAAGTCAACCATCATCACACTTGGCATTTTATCAATCACTGTAACACCATCTGGAACTTCTATTTGGATGTCTATCGCTCCCGTTATAGATTTTTTTTCTAAATCTGCATAGGCATGAACATCACGACTCGTCATCCGATCTACTACAGAACGCTTTCCACGAACACGAACCGATATTGTCTCGCCTTCTCTATATTCAATTGCTTTCATTTCAGATGTTATGGCTTCTTCATTAATCTTTTCCACAGATATATCCCCAATGACTCGTGTTGTCAACGGATCTTCATAGTTAACCACAATGAGCCAAATTAAAAATGCAAGAATGATTGAAAGCAGCTTCCACCCTAAGTTATTCGTTATCTTTTCTACCAACTTTAGGCCACCCCTTCCACAATTTAAAGGCTTTTTTCTCTGTTGAATTTAGGTATAGATGTAATAGTTTGTTTTTTAAATATTCTGCTTCAACTCCACGTACAAGATTTCCACCAAGAGCAGCAGATACTTTTCCGTTTTCCTCAGATACAATAATAACAATAGCGTCTGATACTTCGGATATCCCTAACCCTGCTCTATGTCTCGTCCCTAATTCTTTGCTTAAGGACTTGTTATCTGATAGTGGCAAGTAGCATGTCGCCGCCTCAATTCGATTGCCACGAATAATAACCGCTCCATCATGTAGTGGTGTGTTATGTTCAAAAATATTCATAAGAATTTGTTTTGTCACATAAGCACCGATTTTTATCCCTGTTTTTTCATATTCATCCAACCGCTCTTTTTGTTCAATAACAATGAGGGCTCCTGTTTTCGCACTCGACATTTCAAAGACAGCTTTTACAATCTCTGAAATAATTGTCTCATCAAGCCCGCCTTCTTTATCTCTATTATCATCAAATGAAATGATTGAGTTTAAAAAGTTTTTACGCCCAAGCTGTTCAAGGGCACGTCGCAATTCAGGTTGAAACACGATAATCAGAGCTATAATACCTACATTTATAGTTTTGCTGAAAATCCATAAAATCGTATTAAGCTCAAATATTGTTGCAATTGCCGATACCATCCCTAAGACAATAATGCCTTTGAACAATGTCCATGCACGTGTCCCTCGTACCCAAAGCATCAGTTCATAGATAACAAATGCGATGATGAAAACTTCAATCAAGTCTTTGACTTTGATGGTCGGTAATTGATACATAAATTCATAAATTGCTTCAAGTAAATCTTTTATCGACGTCATTGCGCCACCTCAATCAATCTTAAATCACTTCTTATAATCGTTTAATTTCTTTGTGCGTTCTTACGGCTTTAACCTTTGGAATGGTCTTCACATAATAATAGTAATCATCATCTTCAAACTGAAGACTTTCAGCACTTTTATAATCCAAGCTAAACTTGAAGAATTGCATAACTCCAACAAGTCCTGCTGAAAGTATCGTTCCAAGGATTGGCCATACAAGTCCAAGCTGTGTGTTTAAAACTACATTACCAATACTATAGATAATAATATATGTTAATGCGCCTACACCAATTGTGATATACCAGATATAATCTATCTGTAATTTTTTTACAAAATACATAACCACAATAACTGCTGAAAATGCAAAAATCATTAAAAGTAACCCTTTGTCATTTAATAATACATTGGACAAATAGCCATACATATCTAAAATAATATCTGGACTTTCAAACAATGTTGCACCGTCTACTCTTAAATCCATAAGTCCCGGAATATATTTTGTGAACTGATAGACCCCCAGTCCAACAGCAATAGGAATCAACGTTCCCGGTCCAAAGAACAATCCTGCGAATAAAGGCACAATATATACCATGTTGATACTGGCTAATAATGGTACAATAATAATAAAATAGCTATACTTTGGTTGTAAGCGACCAAAGAGCAAGTAAACCGCAATCATAAGTAATGTAACAATCAACATTACTTCCATCGACGCACTAAATAGTTGAATAGCGACTACAAAAATCAATAGTAATAAAAACCAGCTTCCAGGTAAAAAAGCCGCCATCAATGCCAATGCAATATTAATGGTAATCTTTGACAATGCAGGTGAATATGCCAAAAATGCGTTTAAGCGCATTAATATAATCAGTGCAACAATAAATTTTCCAACCAAATTAACGATAAAATCAAATCTCTTATATAAAGCTACCATAATAGCTTTAATTTCTAGTAAACGTGTCATCGTGCTCCTCCCGACTACTTGCTTTTTGAAAACTGTTCTAAAGCTTTCAATTCTTTTTCATATTCTTTGACGCGCATGTATGCATCGTTATATTCATTGCGGTAGATTCTTCCACTAACGAATGCATAGACCACCATCGTAAATACCCATATTGCTAAATAGTTGATACCGACTCCGACAAAATCAAAATCCGTAAAAGTTGCCATATTTCCCAAAAATGCTACTGCAAAATCTGCCCCTAAAATGATGATGAGTGCAATCGTTACAAGAACGCAAGTTACAAATCCATTATAAGAAATATAATCATTCTTCAAGCGTTGCGTAATCTCTAAATCTTTCTTTCCTTGGTTCTTCTCATAGGAGGCTAGCTTTGTCATTAGTATAATTTTCTTTTCATTAACCATGGAACTACCTCTTTTCTTAGCGTTTTGCATCATTACCATTATATCATATTTCTTCTCTTATACAAGAAAAAGCCCTACCAATAACATTACAATTTGATGACAGAAAAAAAGCCAAATGATATATCGATTTGCATCGAAGGGTAAATATATCATTTGGCTTATGTACCTATTCATGTTTTTTAGCATTAATAGATTTTTTCATTGTAGTGGAACAAGTACATTCGGTAGAGTCCTGCACCTTGCATGGCGATAAGGCTTACTGGAATAACCCACTCTTCAATGGCGGGTTCCATTGGCAAGAACACCTTCCAAATCAATATGATATCAATAAAAATCAATGCAGGAACTAACCAATATTTATGCAAGAGCCATAAAATTTTTTTCCGTCCTTTAGGAATATCCTCAGATTGGACCTCTCGGTTTTTAGTGTAGCAGTGTACATGTGCAATAGGTATTCCACGGACACTATTATAATAACGTTCCGCTGTGTACTCCACACCATTTAGGGTAAATTCGGGGTACATCGATTCCTTGGTGATAACAATATCCACATTCTCTTTTTGCGCATACTCAAACAAGGCATCGGAAAAACCACGGGCATTTGTTATGGCTACGTTTGGCATAAAGGTAAAATCTCGCTCTTTGTTGAGCTCACGTAATTGCTTGTAATCATGAACCCAAGAAGTAAAAAATCCAAATTTACTTCTATCTTCCATCTCTTCTAGGCACTGATCTACGTTAAGCGTCTGAATCTCTTTACTTCGCCCTTTTAGTTGATCACAAAATTGTATAGCCGCCTGCAATGCATTCGCCTTTTCTTCAAGACGCAGCTTTTGATTGGATAAAGCTTGTTCCAATGTCTGCTCATTTTCAAGTACTTCTTTAATCTCGTCTAAAGGCATATCCAACATCCGAAACATTTTAATGACTTTAATGGTCCAAATATCTTTTTCACCATATACTCTATAGCCGTTTTTTTCATTTCGCTCCGGTGAAAGCAATCCTTCTTTTTCATAAAAGCGAAGATTACGCTTAGATACATTGGTCATTTTTTCAACTTGATTAATATTTATTTTGTTTTCCATCATTTTATCCACCTCCACTTATAATATAAGGGTTACACCTCATAGAAGGTCAAGCTTTTTTATATATTTTATCATAAAACCCAAAAAAAACCATGAAATACATACGCTTTCATGGTTTTTATACATTATGTGTATTGATATTTTGTTATTTTTCGATTGGCTTCATTGTTGGGAGAATATCTATCGCACTATGGTACTCTATGATTCTCTATAAGTGCCTATAATAGCGAAATCACCTCTTTCCACTAAAAATGTAATGCTATGGCACTCTATGTAACTGGTCGTAGATGTGTCGTAAATCGGTCGTAAGTTCGTAAATTTGGATTTAAACTACCTTCAACTTTCCATAATTCTCAAAATAACTTCCTAGGTTGGTCATTTCCTCTCGTTTCAATTCCTTTGTTGCGGTCGTATATATATTAAGCGTTGTTTCTGCATCCTGGTGCCCCAATATATCCTGCATAGCTTTAATATTAACATCAGCTTCGCACATTCTTGTAGTAAAAGTATGTCTTAAAGAATGGTTACTAAACTTTGGTAAAGTCACCAAATCTTCGGTCTGTCCTTTTTCAATAACCTGGTAATTACAATCACGAATAATACGCCTTAAAGCTTTATTTAATGTCCCTTGATGCTGAACTCCACCAAAACGATTCACGAAAATAAAATCAGAATAACCATCGACTACTGCTGTGCATGTAATTTCAGCTTCCTCTTGATATAATTTTTCTTTCAGAAAAGCTTTTTTAACAATAGGAAGCATCGGAATGATTCTACATCCAGCTTTTGTCTTTGGTGTGTTAATCGCAAATGAACATCCATCTGATTGCCCCTTATTATAATATACAAGAGTATGATTGACACTAATTGTTTCTTCCTCCATATTAATGTCACACCATCGCAATCCCGTGATTTCTCCAACTCTCATTCCTGTCCATAAAAGAACAACAAATATTGGATACCACCTATGGTATTGTCCTTGCTTCTCTAAAAAGCTAATAAATAGCTCCTGTTCTTGTATCGTCAGCGCTTTACGCTTTTTTGAATCTACATTGTGAGCTTTCTTTAACTCTTTCAATGCATTATCAGATGGATTGTATCTAAGGTAATCATCTTCTACCGCTAAATCCAAAACTTGATGTAAAACAGTATGAATACAGTCTATTGTTGCAGCTTTAAGGTTTTGCTGATCTGCTAAGTGATTGTAAAATGCTCGTACATCACTTCTCTTAAGATCCGTAATTTTAACTACTCCAAGATTTTCTTCAACAAACTGTGTATACATATACTTATAATTTTGAAAAGTATTATCTTTCAAACCACGTTTTATCTGAATCCATCTATAATAAAGATCATTCACAGTCAGTTTATTGTTATCAGCTTGAATGCCGTCAAGGACATCTCTTAATACATCATCTTCTTTCTCACGAAGTTCATTCAGTGTCTTTGCATAGATTGAATGACGCTTTCCTCTTTTGTCCCGCCATTTATATTCATAGCTTCCATTTTTTCTCTGATGCTCACCATCCTTTAACACTCTGTTTTTATTGTCTTTTCTTCTTTCTATTGCCATGATTCGTACTCCTTTCATAGGCATAAGAAAGCGGCTCATTCTGATTATAGAACAACCCGCTACTCATAGTCTATATTTGATCCATTCGTTATATCGAAAATACCTTTTCTAAATACTTATCAAACATTTTTCGTTTGATTAACCTCTTGCTTCCAACCCATATCACAAATGTACAATCTTCTGAATTACTAATCTCTCGTAATTTCGTAGTCCCAATTCCAAAATAGGCTGCCGCCTCTTCAATCGTAAGATTTGATTTTTCCCATATTGGTACTTCCTTAGCCATTCATTTACCTCTTTTCTCAAAATCAATGCTGGATGTTGCTATCTCAGTATAAGGCTACTATACTTTTCTAGTCCATAGTTCATCAATTTTGAAAATAGATTACACTGAATATGCCTTTTCTAAATATTTATCAAATACTTTTCTCTTAATTAATCTCTTACTTCCAACCCAAATAACATAGGGACAATCTTCTTCATTAGTCATTTCCCTTAACTTACATATTCCTATTCCAAAATACGCTGCCGCTTCTTCCAGTGTAAGATTTGACTTTTCCCAAATTGGTACTTCTTTTGCCATATAGCTACCCCCTTCTTAATTTCATATGTTATTATTTCGTTTCAAAAAATCTATCACTTTTCTTCCTATTCAAAAATTCAATGACATCTTTAGTCGCAGTCACAAGCTTACAATCTGGTAACGCTTCTATAATCTCTTTATGATAGCGGCAACCTTCAGCAGCTCTCGCATCCAAAATAGAAATCACCCCACTGTCCGTTTCCTTCCTAATCAACCTCCCAACACCCTGTCTCAACTTAATCAGCATTTTAGGAACAACAATGTCTTGGATATATTCTTCCATAGTTGGATACATCGTTCTTTCGTACTCACTTATCGGATCAGGTATTGGAAACGGCAATTTAACTATGATCAAGTGTGATAACAGGTCTCCGGGAATGTTAATGCCTTCCCATGCACTACCGGTGGCAAATAAGATACCATTTTCAGTTCCTTTGAACTCATTTATTGCATCCTTCTTGCCTCTAGACATTAAAGTAATTTCATAGTCAGCCAGTCTATCTTTAAGTAGATCATATACTATTTTCATTGGCTTATACGACGTAAACAGAACCATAGCATGACCATTAGATGCTTTAATGAGCTCTTCAACCTTGCCGGCAATCTTGATCAGATATTTCTCATCTATATAACTTGGGTATGGTAAATCTTTCGGTATATGCAACAAGCAGTTATCTTTATAGTTAAAGGGCGATTCTTTGATCAGTTCTATAACGCTTCTTTCCGTTGCTGCGTCTAAACCAATTTCTTTTCTAAGATGATGAAAATCCTCATTCACTGCCAAAGTGCCAGATGTCAGGATTTTAGACTCGTCCGATTTGAACAAATCGAAACCCAATTCTCTACTCAAAGCAATGGGTATTGAAGAAAAAACACATTGTCCCTTCAAAAACGGCCTTTCTATCCAATAAATAATTCCCCAATGCTGAAAAACACTTAGTTCTCTAGCATACCTTTTTAGGTCTGATAAATATTTTCTATCTTCTGAATCAGCCACACGGATCAATTCTTCAACACTTGCAATGACCCGGCTCAAATATACTCGACCAATAGATGTAAGTACCGTTTCAAATTTTTCAGTCTCGTCACGATCAAGATGATCCGGAATATTATTAATTAACTCTCTAAACATCAATGATGAATACTTGATAAGTTCTTCGCCTAAATGTTTTAACTGTCTTGATTCTGTTGACTTAATCTTCTTTGGAATGGCTTTTTTTGCCAAAGTATATAATTCTCTTTGACTGATACTTGATCCATACATCTGCCTAGCTGCTTCAATTAACTTATGCGCTTCATCAATAACCACCACTTCTCGCTCTGGTAACAACGGGGACAATCTTTTTTTTCTTCTTATAATATCTGCCAGATAATAATTGTGATTGCATACCTGAACTTGAATATCTGACTTTTTGGCACGCTTCATAAATTTCTGATATCTACAATTGTTTTTCAGCAAACAAACTTGGCAAGAATTATAGTTCACACAGATTCTTCTACGATCATATTGGGTTAGTCCTTTAATCTCATCTAAATCAATTTCATCAAGTGCCTCTATCTGTCGTAACAAGATTAGTTCTTCAATTTTCTTTTTCCTGGGATCAACATTCTTAATGTAATTTTTCAATCTAGAGTCACACAAATAGTTATCTTTCCCTTTTCTTATAACGCTAGTAATTGGCTTCTTTATGATTCCAAAAGATAATAGCATCATTGATATATCAGGCAGATAATCTTTTATAATGGCTCTTTGTAATTCAATACTTGACGTTGTAATAATAACCGGCATTCTAGCCCTTCCATATTTCTCTGCATATATTCCTTGTACAATTGCAGCAACAAGATATGCATGGGTTTTTCCCAATCCTACCGGGACATCACTTAGGGATATCTTTCCTTCACTCATTGAGTTATACATTTGAATTGATAAATCGACTTGTTCCTCTCGAATAGAAAATCTATATACTTTGAACACCACTTCAAATATATATTGGATCAACTCAACTTCTGTCTGGGGAAAACAAATATCAAATGAACCAAATGATTTTAGCTTGTTTCCAATAATCAGTTCTATATCTTCATTAATAGGTTGTTTTCTGTGGAACAAGTATTTTTGATCACCATTAACATAATTAATGACATGATAGGTGTAGGTTTTTCCGGTATAGCTTTCTACAACAACACAGTCTTTATTGATATATATAATGGATGCATTTTTGTTCATCCAACCTAATTCCTTTAATCTCTTTTCTAATGGCTCCAAATTAGTTTTTTTATTCACGCTGTCTATCTCCTCTACGTTTCTTCATTTACAGTTTGATTCAACAGCACAAATCCATATCGAAGCTTTCGATACAGATGTGTACCGTCAAATCTTTATCATTTAAAGCAATATATTAGGCAAGCAGTGGTAGCTGCTTTCATAGAACGAGCACAATGCTATCGGCTTCCAAGCAAAGGCAACATTCTCCCGGTGCGGTCTGCACAGGCTGCTGTCTATACGAGTAGTTAAGACTCAGCAGAAGTATCATTTAGATTTCCCCTACAGGTTATGGCGATTGATTCAATAACCACTGAATCATTTAAAACCAACTTTAATCGCTCGGATTGCTCGTCATGGCGAAGTCGTCTACGTCGCTGTCCTTTTACGGCTGTATGGTAACGTACCTAAAATATTGAAATGTGAGTCTTTAAAAAAGACTATTTGTCAAGGTTCGTGAGAGTGCATATAGCCCCCTCACTTCTTAAGCCGAAAAAACATAGAAAGTGGGCGAAAAAAATTTACTTTTTTTATACGTTTATTATGCAACTATAACTGCATCATTATGTTTCATGCATTTTTAACTACATCATTTATTCAAAAAAATCGCTAGCAAGCAGATTGTTGTGATCTGCTCACTAGCGATTTACTGACATCTATTCGATTATATACTTGTCTTTAAAACTGATGTTTTATGATATTTGTTTGTCAGCTAACATTACTTTAGAATTTACATATATTTAATCGTCTTAACCGGACATACAGCCACACAAGCTTGACACTGATGACACATTGACTTGTTAACGAATGCTTTTTTTGTACCTTTGTCAACTTCAATAGCTTTTGCATCACAGACTTTTTCACACTTTTTGCATCCAATACAACCGGTCTGGTCAACTTTTACGCTTTTCACAGATAGTCTGCCGGGAATACTCAACAGAGCTCCAAAGGGACATACATGATTATGAAACACATAGGGTTTATATCTTAATGTCATCACAAATGATATGGCCAAAAGTATGAGCAGTATCGGAATCTCTTTGTGTAATACCTTTCTGGACGCAACCATCGACAATGCTGACATTACAAGGACTATCCATGGCAATGCTTTACTCTTTAGAATTCTGAGTACTTTATCGCTCTGTAAATGTAATTTCTTTGATGCAAACTCTGATAAGCGCATCAAAGTTCCCATTGGACAAACATAACCACAATACAAGCGTCCAAAGAAAATTGTAGCTATTAAAAATACTGCAAATAAGGCCAACCAAAATATTGTCTTACCCTGGCTAACAAAAAACAGAAAAATGCCAAAAAACAGGATCTGAGAAACTAATCTTACAACTTTCACCCTTAACACCTCCTTGTCTAAGTGCAATTATGTATGATTAACTGGTTCAGTCGGTCTTATTTTTTATAATTCTGTGGTGCCGGTGCCTTTACAACAACCAACTCTAGAGTGTCCTCATTACTGTTTCCTACATTCATTTTTGTGTTGTATGGTATTTCCAGTAATGATCCTTTTTCATAATTATGTGGTTCCTGATCGTTCAGCTGGATTGTCAGTTTTCCTCGTATAACATTCATATATACATTGGAATTAGAATAATGTTCCGGTAACCCTTCACCATTTCCAAATACCATATGAATGTAATTGACATTTTCATCCATGATGAGTTTTTCTACAGCCTTTTCATCGGTCGTGCTATATTTATACACTTTTTCAATCATTTTAAATCCTCACTTTCATTCATTAAAATTATCCTTCGTACTAATTATTATTATACTTCATAAACAGTTAAAAATAAGTTACATCGGTAACTCTATTTTGAATTTGTTTATATTATCATTATCCTATATAATTTTATTATCGGAGGTTATTTTATGTCAGAAAAACTTACAAGTCATAAATGCCAAAATACTATTTTAGGCGTTCTACCACCCATGCTCTTGTCAGATTATTTATCAGAGGGCTTTTTTATCAAGCAGTCTTATAACAAAAACGAAATCATTCATATTGAAGGGGAAACATGCAGCCAGATTGAAATCATTTTACAAGGTGAAATCGTCATTGAGCGCATCGGCTTATCTGGTGATCTTATGACGGTCAATCACTTCGGAAAAAGCGATATCATTGGTGCTAACCTTATTTTTTCCTCTACCGAATGTTACCCTATGACGGTTATGGCAAAAAAGCATACAGAAGTCATTACCGTTCAAAAAGATGTTCTCTTCGAACTTTGTAACTCTTATCCAACCTTTCTCATGCAGTTCATCAAAGTCATATCTGATTTATCTGTCCTCATTGGTACCAAGATGAAGAACCGGATTAGCAGAACAATACGTCAAAGCATCATTACTTATATGACCAAGCAATACAAGCTCCAAGGTAGGCCTTCTATTGAACTGACCATGTCCAAGAAATCTTTAGCTGAAATGTTTGGTGTCAGCAGAACATCTTTATCAAGAGAATTACAAAAGATGTCTGCTGAAGGACTTATTACTTTTGATTCTAAGTCCATACAAATACTTGACATTAGCATTCTGGAATAACCTTATCCATTGACCTCTATTGCTTTTGGTGGGCATTTACTGGCCATATTCATCAATCGTTTTTTCTCATGTTCGTCTAGGCTTTCCATCTTCATATCCGGCTGAATCACATAGGCTTTGCCCTCTTTCATGGCAAATACTTCCGGCATGCCTTTCTCACAAGCGCTACACCCGATACAATAATCCTGCTTAACACTGACAGCTTGTTTGACTTGTGTATCGTCATCTTCAATTTTAACCCGACTTTTTTCCATAATTAGCCCAATGCCGAAGATAAACAGTACAGTTAAGATCCATCTCACTGCCATAAAATCAGGGCCAAGGAATTTTGCTTCATTGGCCAGCATTGGTACCTTGATAACCGCCCATGCACTGAGAATAACAACAACATTGCCTATACTGGCGCCTTTTTTATGAAGTGTTTTCGCAATTGGAAAGGCTGCATAGATAGGACCTGCCGACAAACTTCCAAAGGCTAAGGCTAAGGCAGCACCGCCAATACCTGATTTCTTACCTAATCGTTTTACAATCCATTCTTTAGGGATTAATACATCAATAGCAACTGTCAGCATGAATATGACCGGCAAGATCTGTGCCATCTCAATTAAGTAATAGGTACTGTTACCAAGGGCTGAAAATGCCATATCTCTTTGAACCATCATCAATACAGCATAAATCAATACAATGATGACTGATAATTTATTTTTCTTCAATAATGCTTTCATTATAAAATCACTCCCATCAATACAGCGATTGATATTGCTGCTCCAAAACTTAATAGATTTCTTGTGACAGCAAATTTAGTTCCAAATTCTTTCTTCTCTAGAGGGAATGTCACCACTCCGACCATGGTTAAGGTTGTCAAAAATGCTACGCCTGGAACAATACTAGCACCAGCGTCAACGAAGGATCCCACCAAGGGGAATGCTACAAAGGCAGGAATGAGTGTAATACTACCTACCACCGCAGCTGCAAGAGAAGACAAAAAGGTATTCCCTGATCCCAGTACCCTTTCAATTGTTTCTGGTGGTATGAAAGTTAAAATGAGTCCAATCATGAAGATAATACCAATAATATCCCCAATCATGTTTTTCATCATACCCTTGGATTTCTTCATCGCCTCTTTTGATTTTTCTTTGTTTTTGACAATCGATACTATAAATAAAATACCGCCTGCAATCCAAAAACCTATTGTAAATATATCCATCTTTGATTCTCCTTCCGATTTCTTCTATCAATTTGTTAAGTCTATTTTACTCGACAGACTTCAATAATAGAGTTACTCATGTAACTGATTTTACATAAATCCAATTATTTTCCAGTAACCACAGGACCATAATGAAATCCATACTCATTAATATTGATTATTACTCTTCATCATATTATAATAGGGTAGTGGTGTTGCCATGGCAACACCACTACCCTATTATAATCCTGTACGAAAAGAGGTCTTTTATGAATCAATATATTCCATTACTCAAAAAATGTGTTTTGTTTTCAAATATAGATGAAAAAGATATACCATCATTATTATCCTGTGTCAGCGCAACCAAAAAGAACTTAGAAGCCGGTGAAACAATATTTTTTAATGGCGATCAAGTCAATTATGTTGGCATAGTATTGAGTGGTACACTTGCTATCAATAAAGAAAACCCAGCTGGTGATACACATATATTAGACTTTGTTGAACCGACTCAGTTGTTTGGTGAAGTTATCGCTTGTACAAAAGACAGAGTTTCTCCGGTTACTGTCTGTGCGAAAGAAGCTTCAACCGTTATGCTAATTCCATACGAACGAATCATAATCACCTGTGGGCATGCTTGTTCTTTCCACCATCAAATCATTAAAAATATGCTCATGTTGGTGAGTGAAAAGAACAGGAAGCTAAACCTGAAACTTGAACTGCTTGCTATCAAGGGGATGCGCGAGAAGTTAGCAACTTATCTGTTATATGAAAGCAAGCGCCAACAAAGTTTAATGTTCCAGGTTGTTCCCAATAGGACTGAACTTGCAGAATATCTCAACGTATCACGTTCTTCTATGTCTAGAGAACTTGGACGAATGAAAGATCTAGGATTAATAGATTATCACCAAAATTCTTTCAAAATCACTTCTCGTGAAGGGTTAACCAACTGTATTTCATAAAAAAAGCGGAACACTCTCAACATATGAGTTGTTCCGTTTTTCTTTGGGTCTATATTCTGAATTTCTTTACGATTTCCAATAATTCATTAGCTCGTTCATCTATTGTTCCGATACTAGCTGAAACTTCTTCAAAAGACGCCGTCTGTTCTTCAACAGCAGAAGCCACTCCTTGAGTATTATCCGCATTGTTTTTAGCGATTTCCTGAATTTCGAAAACTGATTCTGTAACCATTTGAAACTCTTTGTCAACATCCGATGATACTTGAGTTATCTCCTTAGTTTTCAACAATGACTGTGATGCTCTTTCAAAAACTTTCTTCAATTCATTCTTTAAAGCTTCCATGGATGCTTCCTGAATACTTGTTCTATCGACTAATATATCCATTGAACCTTTTACAATATGGGTTTTAGTACTAATATTGCCGACAATACCGCTTATTCGCTCGACTGAAGAAGATGTCTCTTCTGCAAGTTTTCGGATTTCTTCTGCAACCACTGAAAATCCTTTCCCTGCTTCTCCTGCTCTTGCAGCTTCAATAGAAGCATTAAGCGCAAGTAAGTTCGTTTGTGATGAGATATTTTGTATCAGTTCAATTATTGACCTAATCTCCTCAGATGATTGATTCAATTCTTCAACAGTTGTAGATGTTTTTTGAATAGAACTAACAAAGGCAGCTAACTCTTTTGCTTGAATCTCTAATTGATTTCCCCCATCAGTTATACTCTCCTGTGTTTCCTGAGATAGCTTAAAAGTCTCTAATGCTTTATGACTCACATTTTCAATATCTACTTTGATTTCTTCAACCAAATTATTTAATGCCTCAATATGCCTGTTCTGCTTATCAGACCCTTCAGCAACACCCATCGACGAATCTGCGATTAATTCGGTTGATTTTGTTAACTCTTCAGTCGTCAAGCTGATCATACCTAAGTTATCTGCTACTACATGAGTGACTTCAGTAACTTCTGTAATTATATTGTGAACATCACCTATGAAACGGTTGAAGTAAAGGATCATTTCAGATATTTCATCTTTACTCTTAGCTTCAATTCTCTTGGTCAAATCCCCGTTACCTTCTGAAAGCTCTTTCAGCTCATCTCGAAGACTGTATATTGGTACTCTAATACCTTTATTTAAAAATAAAATCAAGACTAACCCAACAACAAATGTCGCAATCAATAAAAGTGTATTGATGATTTTTGCTTTGCTTACTTTAGCCCCTGAATGTTCCGAATAATCTGTTACCATTACATTAATATCCGAGACATACGATGATACGTACTCATTGATTTCTCCCAGGGATGTAATGTCCCCATTAGTGATAACATCGTCCAAATCACTTCTAAATTCTGTCTTCCAAAAGTCGATGATTTCATTTAACTGAGTTGCTATTTCATCATTTTCCAATGAATTTAATCCAATTTCTTCATTTCCATTAACCAGATTATCTAATATTTCTTCAAACACATCAATATTTGACAACAACTCATCTTTTACCTCTTGGTTATTTTCTATCGAAATCCTATTTGATAACTGAGCCATCTTATAACTAATTGCTCGTAACTTTCCTGCGTTGTTAACAAAGTTTGCATCTGTTTCGATCGTATTATATGTGGCAAAATTAATACCTACTATAATCCATGAAGCAACTATTAATACCCCAAAGGTTGATATAAGCTTATGCTTAATTTTCATAAAATAAATTCCCCACTTTCGTTATTATTATTAGCCAAACTAACTGGTGTAGATTTCAGCATTCCAATTATACTAAATAAAGTCTAAATAAAAAGTATCATATGTAACTAATTTCAAAGTTATTTAAAGACTTAAAAGCCGGATATAGTCATTAGACTATTCCGGCTCATAAAGTGTTTCATATCTTCTTTTCTTCTTATGCTAAGAAAAGTTTTAAATCATCTTCTACACTGCCAATACCAGCTATACCAAAAGTCTCAACCAATACATTTGCTACATTTGGAGACAAGAACGCTGGAAGTGAAGGCCCAAGGTGGATATTCTTAACGCCTAAGTGTAGCAGTGCCAACAATACTATAACCGCTTTCTGTTCATACCATGCGATGTTGTAAGCGATTGGCAATTCATTGATATCATTAAGCTCAAAGATTTCTTTTAACTTAAGCGCTATAACGGCCAATGAATAAGAGTCGTTACATTGTCCTGCATCAAGTACACGAGGAATTCCACCGATGTCACCTAGTGGTAGTTTGTTGTATCTATACTTAGCACATCCAGCTGTTAGGATTACTGTATCTTGAGGTAATTCTTTAGCAAACTCTGTATAGTAATCTCTACCTTTCATACGGCCATCACACCCAGCCATAACGAAGAACTTCTTGATAGCACCGGTCTTAACAGCATCAACAACTTTATCCGCTAGCGCAAATACCTGTGCATGTGCGAATCCACCAACAATCTCACCTGATTCAATCTCTGTAGGTGCTGGTAATGTTTTAGCCATTGCAATTACTTCAGAGAAATCTTTCTTACCATTGGCATCAGCGCTGATGTGTTTTGATCCCGGATAACCTGCAGAACCAGTTGTAAATATACGTTTCTCAGAACCATCTTTAGGTGGAACGATACAGTTTGTAGTGAAAAGAATCGGTCCATTAAACGTTGCAAATTCTTCTTTTTGTTTCCACCATGCATTTCCGTAGTTACCTACCAGGTTCTCATACTTCTTAAATTTAGGATAATAGTTAGCAGGAAGCATCTCACTGTGAGTGTAGACATCCACACCAGTACCTTTTGTTTGTTCAAGAAGTTGTTCCATATCATTCAAGTCATGACCTGAAATCAAAATTGCAGGATTGCTTCTTGTACCAATATTGACAGATGTAAGTTCTGGGTTACCGAATCGCTCAGTATTTGCTGCATCCAACAATGCCATTGCCTTAACACCATACTCACCAGTCTTCAGTGTTAAAGCCACAAGATCGTCGGCTGTAAGACTGTCATCAAGGGTCGCTGCCATTGCCTCGTAGGTAAATGCGTACAGATCAGTATCTTCTTTACCTAAATTAAGAGCGTGATGTGTATATGCTGCATAGCCTTTGATACCGTAAGTTATTAACTCCCTAAGAGAACGAACGTCTTCATTTTCAGTGGCAAGGACACCCACTTTTTCTGCCTTTTCCATTAGCTTAGTTGCTTTTTCTTTTCCAGAAAACATATTCTTAGCCATTTGTAGTAATCCGTTTGAATCTGCACCGAAGTCTACTGCAAATGTTGCAGCATCTGATAATGGTACACTAACTTTTTTAGCCAATTCATCTCGAACAACAATGTTCTTCTTGATTTGCTCTGTAATGGATTCAGGATCGAAGTTTGCGTTAGTGATGGTCTTGAACAAACTGTCCAGTACCATTTCATTCACTTCTCCAAGTCCGTTAACATCCAGCTTTCCTTTAACAACGATTTCTGAAATACCTTTAACGGTATAAATCAGTAGATCTTGTAAATTTGCTACTTCCGGTGTTTTCCCACATACACCGGCTACATCACAACCTGTTCCTTTTGCTGCTTCTTGACATTGATAGCAAAACATGTTCATATTTTAATCCTCCGTATATTCAACATAATTTTTTCCTTGCGTTGAATATATATTAGCATATTAACAAAGGATAATCCGTTGCCATAGCAACAAATTATCCTTTAGCTCTATCAAATATACGCCATCTTATTATCAACTATCAATCTTAAATACAGCAACATAATCTGTCAATTCTTTTGCCATCTCATTCAGATGCTTACTAGCCTGGGCAACCTCTTCAACTGAAGCCGTTTGCTCCTCTACTGACGCAGCTATTTCTTCCGTACTCGCTGAGTTTTCTTCTGAAATAGCAGAAAGACTATCGAATATTAACGAGATTTCTTGTTGCTCCGCATCCATTCGTTCTTCAGACATATTAATATCTGTTATTGCTGCCTCTATTTGATTAATGGCAGTAGCTATTCCATTAAACTTATCATCTGTAATATTGACTGATTGATTTTGCTCATTACTCGTCCGAGTAATCTCTTTCAATGCGTCTAATGCCTTAGCTGTTCCATTCGTTAACTCCCCGATAATTACAGCAATCTCAGAGGTGAATTGATTAGACTGCTCTGCCAATTTTCTAATTTCCTCTGCGACGACAGCAAATCCCTTACCTGCTTCGCCTGCTCTAGCAGCTTCTATTGATGCATTCAATGCTAAAAGGTTCGTTTGGTCTGCAATAGACTTAATCATATCACTTGCAGATTGAATTTTGGAAACATTCGTATCAGTCTCTTGTATTATTAATGAGATTTCATGATTTGCAATATTACTTTCATCAGTTGTCTGTTTCAATGTCACAACCGCTTCAAGACCTGCACTTTTTAGTTGATCCACTTCTTTGACAATTTCATTTAATGCCTTAAGCAATTCATGATTTTTCTCCAATAGCTGATTAAAACCATTCATTCTTTCCACGCCTTTTACTGTATCAGTAGCTTGATTAGATGCACCGTCAGCAATTCCCGCTACAGCTCCTCCTATTTCTTCAGAAGCTCTTGACGTTTCACTGCTATTGATTGATAATTGTTCAGCCAAGGCTGTTAATTCACTTGAGGAATCTTTAACTCTAGAAATTGTATTCTTCGAGCTGTTCACAACACTTCCAATGCCGCTCATAATCTCCCCCAGTTCGCCTTTTGAATAATAGTCAACACGCACTCTGTAGTCGTCATTGGCCACTTGTGATGCAACCATTTGAACTGTTCCTACAACAATTTTTATTCCTTTATTCAAATACACGGTCAATGCAATCGCCATCCCAATAGACACAATAATGATTGCTGCAAACCCACCAAAGTAATTATTAATAGCACTATTCTCTGTGGAGGCATAGTAAATTAAAGCCATAAACATTGCGACTGCATATAAAGCGACTAATGTTGTAGAGAGTAATATCTTTATATTCAAATTAACACCACTTATTTTCTTCTTTTCATCATAAAAATCCATTAAGTACTCACTATTAATAATATGGATCATATGATTTTCACTAATTAAATATGAGATCCATCCACTAATAAATGAAGTGAACAAAACAATAATCATCGCAGAAATAAAATCATGACTATTCTTATGTTGTAAATAATTAGGAAGTAAGACAATAATTGTTGTAAGGACTAACCATCGTAAAATCATAATGACCATATCATGAAAAGGAAATCTTGATACTCTAATAAGCATTTCCTTTAAATCTTGTTTGTTATCGGATTGAACCTTTTTGATGACCCACCTATAGGTATAATATTTATAACCATGAAGTAACAAAAGCGTAACAATCATTGAAATTGTAACACTCGTTCCATAAAACTCAGTAGAACCCGTATCAAAATACATCCCAACTAAAATACTAAGCACAGGCACCGGTAACAACGTGTTAAGTATTTCAATTTTTAGACTGTTTGTAACAAATAATTTCTTAATTTCCTTTAAAAAAAGTTCTCTTTCCATAATTTCATCCTTCCTATTAACGACTCAATTGATGTTTAATGGATTCCAAATTAATTATTATATACATATACTAATTTGTTATATGCCTCTTTCTCAGAAAGCGGCTTGTCAAATAAATATCCTTGAATATATTCACAACCAAATTCCTGAAGTTTTTCAAACTGATGTTTGTCTTCAACCCCCTCCGCAATACATTGTATTTCCATCGTTTTTGCCATATGAAGTATAGTATGAACTAATTTACTGGCCTGACTATCTAGATGTATATCATCAATGAAAGATTTATCTATTTTAAGGATTTGTATAGGTAATTTGTTAAGATAGTTCAGCGAAGAATAACCCGTTCCGAAATCATCTAGATATAGCTTTATTCCCATTAAATTGATTGTCTTTAAAACATCATTAACCTGTTTTAAATTCTCAATATAGGCTGTCTCTGTCACTTCAAAGGCGATATTCTTAACGCTTACTTTTGTTCGTTTCATAGTTTCCAACACAATATCAATGAAATGCTCGTCCATCAATTGTATTGACGAAATATTGATAGAAATAATCACTTCACTATTAATCAAAGCTGCTTTTTGCGCAAATTCCATCGCGCCCTTCATAACATACGTACCTAATTTAATAATCTGACCAGTATGTTCCGCAACACCTATAAATTGGTTCGGATATACAGTACCCAATTCATCCGATTCCCAACGGACCAATGCTTCAAACCCAATAATTCTCTTATTAATCACATCTACTTTTGGTTGATATAATAAATAAAACTCCTCTCTCTCTAATCCTTTGTCTATATTACTAAATATCCTAAACTGCTTATCCATGTGTTGAACATGTCCATTATCATGAATTGCATACCCTGACTTTTTTTCCTCTTTTACTTTATACATGGTTACCTCAGCATCTCGAACAAGCTGCTTAGCCTCACTCTCTTCCGACGCTTGAGTTATGCCAACACTCCCTCTAATCTTGACCTCTGCCTGTTTTATATAAATTGAATTAAAGCAAACATTAAGAGTATCTATAACATTCTGAATTACCTGACCATTTTCAAAAGTAAATAATATTGAATCTCCTTCTCCTCTAGCTAGATTTTGAAATGTTTCCTCTTTATCTTTTAAGGCAATAACCAATCTTTTTAGTACTTCGTCACCAAAATCATACCCAAAAGCATTATTAATGTACATAAAATCATCGATATCGAAATAGACAACATAAAAGTCATAATTATTTTCCGTCTTCAGCATTTCATTGACCCTTTTTATGAAACCATTCCAATTCATGATTCCGGTTAAGGCATCATGTTCCATGTTAAACCTTAACACTTCTTCCGTTGCATAATATTCTTCATTTAAGGCATTAAGTTCTTCATTCTGACTGTTAAGCACGAATAACTGCTCATGATAAATATCTCTGAACTTCTTTACCATCTGTGATCCAGCTAACAAAGTTATCCATAAAATCACGTAAATACCTACACTTGATACAACATATCCCATGCCTAATTCGACAGTTTTTCCAATTCCTAAGATCGAAAATCCTGCAAACAATATCACAGTTATGATACCTTGAATAATTAAGAGTTTACTAGAAAACATCATAAACACTAATAACGAAAAATACATAACACCTAATCCATTAGTCGTCATATATTTTGCTGGAGAAGTAAATGCACTGAATAAGGTATAAATAATAATAACAAAAAATAACCATCTCAATTGCTTTTTGCTTGTATTAACATACTTTTTTATCAATAATATAGATATATAACTAAATGCACCTATAACTGATATGATGCATACAAAATTAATTTTATATGCTGTAGTATAAATAGATGTCATGATACTAATTATATATATTACTGTCGATAATACGACTGCAAATCTAAACATTCGAAAAATTGTTTCATTTTGAATTATTTCATATTTATCTTTAACCAAATCCGTAATCTGTTTAATCATTCATGACTCCTTACATCAATTATATATCATACGTTTTTATCTTTATTTTACAGAATATTTCAATAATTGTCGACATAAAATTTGTATTATTTACGTCATTTCTTTAAAACTCATTTTCATCGCATACATCCTAGAATCAGCCTCTTTAATCATTTCATCGATCGTCTCATATAATTCATTACCGCTATGAACGACCCCGTAAGAAACCCGACCATCGATATTAATGGCTTGACAACGTTCACTGAATAACTTTTGTGCACTTTCCATCAAATCTGTCACCATCGTTATATCTTTGTTCACACTAACCATAACAAATTCGTCTCCTCCAATTCGGTACAAGACATCCTGACTATTTCTATTTGCTTCTATAGATTCTACTAAATAGGTTATATATGTGTCCCCACTATGATGTCCTAGGTGATCGTTGACATATTTCAAATTATTTAAATCCATGTAAGATATACACAAATCATCATGACTTTTTAATTGACTATATTTCGACTTGAAAAATTTATTAAATGCTAGATTATTGAGACATCCTGTCAACGTATCAAAATAGGCTTCCAGCACATGTGCATCAGACAAAGCTTCAAGCATATTCGAATCATTATAAGTTTCAACTATTGATTTATACATTTTTTCTGTTTTCTGACTCATTTCAAATTCATGCATTGTAAATTGATATTCACGGTCCATATAATATGAAATAACAAGTGTAAGAATCACGACTGCTGATAAGATAAAATATGCATTCATTGTTGCTAAATAAATATCTATATCTATGTCACCCTTCTGTTGCAATTCATAGATATAACTTAGCCTTGTAATCATAACTAAGAGATAGCACCCCACCAACACTACCCAATGCCACCACCTATACGCTATAAATACCCAAATAACACAGATAAAGCCATACATGCTGATGGCAATGACATCCTGACCTGCTTGAAGCTCTCTAAAATACGAGAAATAAGAACTTATTAATATAGCTGAATAACAGATAATGGGTAACCAATGTATTCCTTTTCTAACTAAAAACAAATTCATTAACAATGTGACAATAACGCCTACAAAAAAACCAGGGTTTTCCATACTTTGTTGCTGATTCATCAAAATATTAGCTAGAAACAATGATGCAGCAATCAAAGAGATACATATAACAAATATATTAAACCTGATTTTACGTCGTAACCGCATATCAAAATCTTTATAAGGTTCTTCAACCCATACTAATATACTTAGACATGCATTTTTAAATTTACTCATAACTAACACCATCCTTAAACCATTCCTTTAACGCCTTGTTAGCTTCTTCATAATCATAGGACTCAATATGCTTTTGAATTTCCTGAAGATCCTTCGGAATTTCGAATTTATTGCCTCCCATCAAGTTATTCAACTCATAAAACACTTCAATCGCTGTTGCATCATAATCCAATAATGATTGACTTAATCGTTGAACCAACACATCCTTATTTGATTGATTAACTTTTAATGAATCATCACCAACTTGTTTTTCATTAATAAGTTGTTTGATTTGATTAATATCCGTCAAATATTTATTCAATATCCTGTCAAAACCAGTGATTCGCCTACTAACCTCTGATCTTGAAAATTCTGTTAGCTTTAATACTTTTTCTAATGCTTCAACGCTGGCAACTAAGTCATTCATTCCAATATTACTTGCAATCCCCTTTATTGAATGCGTTTCTCTTAATGCATCTTCTATCCGGCCATTGGCTATTAGTTCATTTATCCTAAAGACTGCATCCGATCTATTTTTGGCAAATTTGAGCAGCAAGGAGAGGAACAAATCCATGTTCCCTCCCAATCTTTTTATTTCCTTCTCCACGTTTATTGACCTTAAATAGTTTGATATACTTTCATGAGCAAAGACATAGGTCTGATGTTCAGTCCTTTTATATGGCTCTCGAATTTTAGGTGTAATCCACTTTGAAATAACCTTAAATAGCATTGATGTGTTTATAGGTTTTGTAATAAAATCATTCATACCACTATCTAAGGCTTTCTTCTTGGTATCGTATACAGCATCAGCACTAAGACCAATTATAGGGATATCTTTCAGCCTCAGATTTTGTTTTATGATTTTAGTCGCTTGATAACCGTCCATAATCGGCATCTGTAAATCCATTAATATTAAGTCATATTCAGCACCTGCGTTTAACTTATCCAAAGCGACTTCACCATTGTCCGCTATTTCTACATAAAACCCTTCCAATTCCAGAATTTCTTTTGCCACCTGCTGGTTTATCTCGTGATCATCAACCAGCAGTATTCTGGCACCTCGTATATTTTCCAATTCATAACTAACATCATCAGTTACTTGCTTAACAACCTGCTCATTAGATTTTATTGTATATTCAAAAGTCAGTGCAACTGCGAAGCAACTGCCTTCATTAATCTTACTAGATACTTCTATCTTTCCTTGCATCATTTCGATTAATTTATAGGTAATGCTTAAGCCTAAGCCGGTTCCACCATACACTCTTGTTGTTGACTGATCAGCCTGCATAAAAGGTTCGAACAGTCTGTTTAATTGTTCCTCAGTCATACCAATCCCTGTGTCGTTAACCTCAAACTCTATAGTAACTTGTTCCTTTGTCTTCTTTTTTAATGAAAGAAGTAAGTTCACCTCTCCTTTGGATGTGAATTTTACTGCGTTACTCATCAAATTTAATAATATTTGTTCCAAGCGTAAAGCGTCGCCTACTAAATAAGTCGGTATCTTGTTGTCAATCCTTATATTTAGTACAATACCTTTTTCAATCGCTCTCACTTCTATTAAATCTTTTATATTTTCGAGTATGTCATTTAAATCAAATTCGGCTAATTCAAGGTACATTTTCCCTGCCTCAACTTTTGAAAAATCTAAAATATCATTGATAATCACCAGGAGGTTTTGGGCAGATTTATCAATCTTTTTCGTGTAATCTTCTTGCTTTTCATTTAAATCTGTTTTCGCCATTAGATGATTTAATCCTAATATGCCATTAAGTGGTGTTCTAATCTCATGACTCACATTAGCCAGGAAGACGGACTTTGATTTAGTTGCCTCTTCAGCTTCTTTAAGCGCTTGATTCACTTGCTGTTCAGCCATTTTTCTTTCAGTCACATCTCTCGTACTAAAGCGTACCCCAGCATATATATGATTATCTCTATATACCGGGTTCCATCTTGCTTCCATATAAACAACTGAACCATTTTTATGTTTCAATCCATACTCAAGATTTCCTTCGGATCCATGTAATGCTTCATCAAAAGCGGAAACAACACCCTTAATATCTTCATCAACCACTAAATCCAACATAAATCGGTCACTGGTTTTTATTTCAGTAAGACTGTACCCCGTTAATTTTTCAGCTGAAGGGCTCATGTACAATAATTCTCCTTCAGGTGAATACCACGATTCTAAGTCATAGGTATAGTCAGAAATAATACGAAATTTTTCTTTTGTCTCTGAAAGTTGATTGATCAACTCCTTCGCTTCTGTCACATCTGATTTTATGACTAAAAACCCAATAATATTCTTGTTTTCATAAATTGGAGAAAGTCTATTTTCTTCTATAAATACTTCACCATTCTTTCGTGAACATAACAAGTCTTCTACTAAACTTCTATCCATTTTTACACGGTCTTGAAGTTGAGTCATATTATATGCTTGATCACTCATATTTATATTAAAAAAAACCGGTTTTCCTATAACCTCTTCCATGGAATACCCGGTCATTTGTACATATTTTTTATTGACATAAGTTATCGTCATATTTTTATCTGCTATTACTTTAGCGACCGGACTTTGTTCCATTGCCTGACGATATATTTCAATCGTCTTAGTTCGTTCCTCGACCAATTCCTCTAGTTTCTCCTCATGTTTATGCAATTGCTCAATCATATGATTGAATACCGCAGATAATTGCCCAAGTTCATCTTTACGCTCTACATTTATATATCCATCTTTTAAACCTTGTTTTAACCCCATACTTTGTATTTGATTCATCTTAGTACTTATTTGCTCTAGTGGTTTTAATACTATTATATTCGCACTCACCAATATAACTAGAAAAATTATTAAAACAACTACAAATACAGGTGTCAGGGCTCTATAAAAAAGATTTTGTACATCTTGGCCAAACAACTCTAATGCCTCATTTTGATATATTGGAATGACTATTAGTTCAATAATTCCAAATATAATCAATATCGCAGCAGCAAATAGTATTAATATTTTTTTCCGCAAATTCATACTAACTCCTTTCAAACGATAGTCGATAAATCCTTATTGAAGATTATTAGTTCTTATATTCTTCTTTAATTTCCAATATTTTAGGTAGTGTATTAATAAAAACATTGACAATCTCAGGATCAAAGTGTGCACCTGAGTTACACTTTATTTCTTCAACTGATTTCTCGATAGACCATGCCCTTTTATACGGACGCTCTGATGTTAATGCGTCAAATACATCAGCTACAGCTGCTATTCTTGCATTAATATTTATTTCTGTTTCTCTGAGACCCTTTGGATACCCTGAACCATCCCATCTTTCATGATGTTGAATGGCTATAGTTCTAGCAGTTGACATTAGTGAACTCTTATGTTCACCTAAAATTTTCTCACCAATTATTGTATGCTTCTGCATCATTGCCCATTCTTCATCATTAAGTTTTCCAGGCTTTAATAGTATATGATCCGGTATTCCTATTTTCCCCACATCATGCATCGGCGATGCATTCAGCAATATTAATGCGTCTCTTTCACTATATCCATAAGATTTAGCTATTTCATAACAATAGTGGCTCATTCTAAAGACATGATTACCTGTATCCTCATCTCTATACTCAGCAGCAGCACTTAAGCATTTTATTATTTCTAATCTTGTTTCTAGCACTTCTTGATTCTGAATCATAACTTGCTCACTCAGTGCAGCTTGTTGGTTATGTAATTCGATATGTGTTTTTACGCGTGCTTTTACAACAACCTCACTGACTGGCTTTGTGATATAATCAACCGCTCCAAGTTCAAACCCTTTTGCTTCGTCAAAGGCATCATCCTTAGAAGTTACAAATATAATTGGAATATCTTTAGTCTTTGGGTTACTTTTAAAATATTCACAGACCTCATATCCATTCATACCCTGCATAATAATGTCTAATAGGATTAAGTCTGGCTTAAACAACTTTGTCATCTCTATAGCTACTTTACCATTCTTAGCAAATTTAACTTGGTAATCGCACTTCAAAATCTGTGTCATTACATCAATATTTTCCGGTGAATCATCCACTACCAAAACTAATGATTTATTATTAGCATTCTTCATATTACTACCACCTTTTCATACACAGTTAATGTCGTTTAAACAGCCGTTATTCAGAGGATTTATTCCATTGATTACGACCTTTTTCCTTTGATTTATAGAGTGCTTTATCAGCTCTTTGCAATAAAATTTCTGCTGATATTTCATTAGAAATTTGAGTGTATCCACAACTTAATGCCACCTTATTTACATTTATTATTTCATTCAATTTATCAATAAGCTCTTTCTCTTCTCCATGAAATAACACAGCAAATTCATCGCCTCCCCATCTGGCAACTACATCTCTTTCCCCAAAAATTTCATCCAGTAGTTTCGCAGTGCTTTGTATCATCAAATCACCGTAATGATGTCCTTTTGAATCATTAATCTGTTTAAAATGATCAATATCAATAAAGACCAGAAAATCATGTTCCGGGTTCATACTTTTAATCATTTCACCAACTATTTCATCAAAAGATCTTCTATTATGTAAGCCTGTCAAACTATCAAAATGTACGATTTCATCTAACCTTTTTTTATCTTTTAAATAAGCGTCTGAAAAAGTTTTTAGGAATAAGAAAGCTAATATAAGCAACAAACTAATCTGAACCATTCTATCAAGCAACTGTGTTTCATCCGAATACACTTTTATGACTTCCGGCATATTAGTCTCTATCATCAATAGAAGATTAAAAATAATAACAGTCGATATAACTAGAAAATATCTTTGCCATCCCCAAAAGAAGAAAGAAACACAAATAATAATTATAAAAAGATATCCTATAGTATTATTTACACTGCCTCCTGAATCAATAAAACTAAACGGCATCATTACAAAAATAGCAAAAGCAAAGAAAATGAATTTCCAACTCATGACTAATCGTTCTTTCGTAAAATAATATGTAGCTAAAATAACACCAATGAATATAATCCACTTGATATTTATTTCTTTTGGAAAACCATATAATACATTTCCGATTATGTTAAAGACCGATACAACCAACATAAATTCTAGTATGTGCAAAAACAAACGATGAATCAATTGTTTCTGTTTATCTCTTAATGCCTCTGACTTCAATTTCAGTCCTCCAATCACCCAGATATAAATAGTGTCACATAATCAGTCTTTTAGATAAACCACATATTTATTATCTTCATTTTTTATATGCTGTATTACCCAATTTGATAAAAACTGAATTAGTTTCATCAAATCAACTTTGCTTTCTAAGTCAAAGGTATAATAATTAACCTGCTCAACTTTTTGTACGAAGTTCCTGTGAATCTCACAATGTTTTTCAAAATCCGGATACTTGTTGCGTTTCATTAATTCTTCTTCTTCCTCAAAGTGATAGACAGTATAAGATTTCAGTTCTTCAATTATCTCGATAAATGAATTTCTGCTTGTGGACCCACTTAAGTAATACTCATATAGTTTCTTACCTATCGCCAATAATTTCCTGTGCTGGCTATCTATATCCTGATTATAAACCGTCAATTTATTTGTCCATTCAAAATGAGAACTACTCTCCTCCGTCTTGGTAACAAAAGAGATCATTTGTGAAAGTTCTTCAATAATGATTGATGAGGATTGATCAATTTCAATTAATTTTTCTTCCGCTGCTGCAACATCGCCTTTATTATATAGTTGGACTGCGCTTAACGCTGCCATATGCATCTTCTTATGCGGTAGTGCCAATCGATTAATATTGTCTTGGACACCCTCTAATTCCTTTCCTTCGTTCTCTATCCACTTTCCTAATCGGCAAATCATATGATCACCCACTTGTGATTCAGAAATTTTATCAAAACCTAAAATCATGTTATACACTTTCCATCGCCAATTCAAATGATCTGTAATAATTAAATCAAGCTGATCATGGTTACTTAGTATATCTGTTTTTTGAATCATAGCTATTCGCAACGTATCTATTTCTTTTGAAATATCGGAAAAAGCTCTTCCTGTTTTTTCAGTATGTTGTTGTAATATTTTAGTATTTTCATTTATTTCAGCAGTATTAGCCGCTATTTCTTCTGAAGCTGCTGATTGTTCTTCAATCTGATATCCAACAGTATTCATACCAACTAATATGTCATTAATACTATTCTTGCTCTTTTCTACTAACTTATTAGCAGTGTCAATACCAGTAACACCTTCCTGAAACGTAACTGTAGCATCTTCCATTGCTTTTACTGATGTTACAACAGATTCATCTAAATGACTTACGACATTATGAATTAGGCTCACTGAATCTTTGGTACTCATAGCTAACTTTTTTATTTCATTTGCGACAACCGCAAACCCCTTACCTGCTTCACCAGCTCTTGCCGCTTCTATGGATGCATTTAATGCAAGTAAATTCGTTTGCTCAGCTACAGATTCAATAACCGTAACCATATTTTTGATTTCTTCTGTATGATTTATCACATCATTCACTTTATTTTTTGCTTGATCTGTTACTTCAAAAGCATTCATTATTAACATGACTGCATTGGTCAATTCATCTACACTCGTCTCCATAGCCATTGCTGATTGCTTGGCACCTTCAATATTATTATTAACTGTCCCTGCAATTTCTTGTACTGATGCACTCATTTCCTCACTCGTTGAAGCTAATAGGTCAATGGAGTGACTCTGACTGTTCAACTTATTAACCATATCATTAACAAAATCCATTTTCATCATGTACTGCTCAATATGATTTACTTCGCTTAAAACCTCTATATACTTTTTATTTTCTTCAAATTTAATGTCATTAATTGTATCAAAAAATGTCCTTAATGATTCATTTTCAAGCACCCCACCACTATTAAATGACATAAATTCTCTAATCAAATAATTACTATCAAACAATTGAGTCTTTTTCGGCTTATAAAATAACATTCTAGTTTCCTTTCAACTTTTCATTATTAAATACTTAGGGCCAAACACAGTTTTATAACAATGTTCAGCCCTCGATTTGCCACTCTGTATTTACTATATTTTACCATAAACTTCATAACATTTACACTACTTGTGCATTACTTATCAGCATCTCTAAGTCGCTTCTCACCCTCGAGTTCTGTAATTGGCTTAATATTCTGTGTCAATTCAAGGGTTCCAAGAAATTCGCCAGCCTTATTACGAACAGCAAAATATCTGATATATACGAACATCTCACCCATTCTAATCCAGAAATCTTCATGATCCTTAACACCTGTTCTAAGATCCTCTACAATCTGCTCCACAATATGAACGCTTTTTGGTGGATGGCAATTCTTAACTTCTCTACCGATGATTGTAATTGGACGATCAAATATCCTCTCCTTACCCTGAGTAAAATATTTTACACGATCATCAGCACCAACAAAGGTCATATCCAGTGGCAGTGTGTTGAGAATCGAATTGATTTCCTCTGGTGACAAAGCACCTGCATCAAACTTAATATTCTGAGAAGTGACATCGTCCGACTTCTCTACTACAGAGGCTGAAATTTCACCCACTGATTTCTCAGTCACTTTCGGAATCCATCTCTTCACAGCATGTAACAAAGTATAGCCAATTTCTGCACTGGCCTTTTCAATCTCAATCCATTCTTCCATAGTGAACGTTTCTAGCAGCATAGGAATCATGATTTCTTCTTCTTTGAAGATCATTTCACCCACTTGATCAACAACTTCCCTTACGCGTGTGTTAATTTCTGCCACTGCAGGCTTTTTGTCACCGAGAAGTCTTTGAACCGCCTTAATCTTATCTCTGATTTCATCATCGACACCCCACATAACTTGAGGTGGTGCTGTTATATCATATTTTTCCATATATGGGAACAGGAGGTTTTCTTTTCTGCTGTAATGTTTGTCAATGGTAGCCAGTTTATTAATGGCGTCCACGAGATTGGCTTCCCTTTCGATGGAAGGATATTCTGTATATTCATCAAGATATCTCAGAACTCTATTCTCAAGGAGATCTTCGATAACGCGATTTTCCTTTTTCAGTGTATGAATGGGATGACCTTCATCAAAATCACTGACTGAAAAACCATCTTCCGCATGTATGTCTTCAATCGATCCTTTAAAGACGGATGCATGGACATCGCACAGGCGTTGTATTTCTTCGACAGGCATGCCCTCATTAACTAACGCCTGTTCCATTTCAGTAATCTCGATGGCACTGATACCCGTTGTCAGCTTGTCAAAATCCGCTTTGACTTCATCGACAGTGGCCCCGTCATGCAGTCTTTTTATAAGTTCCTTCAACTGTTCTTGCCTGTATTCACGATTATTAATAAATTCACTCATGGTCTTTCCTCCTTGGTATGTTTTATCACTTCTATTCAAACCGCTTGAATAGTACACTATTTTCTTTATGAACATGCTCATACATATCTGCCTGAAGCTCTTGCAGCATCTTATAAGTTAAGGTATAGGTTGTACATGCATCCTTTGGCAAGGTAAAATGATCCGTTACCACGGTCAGTTTTTTCAGTATATCTCCTGCTGCATCATGTTCATTTTCCAACTCATCAATCAACTCACGAACCTTTTCGAAGCTGTTAGATCGAATAAGTGGAAACAAGCGCTTTTCCTCTTTTACAAGATGCTGTTCCAACTCAATCCTTAGAAGACCTACCATATGATGGATTTCAAAAAGTTCCGGATGATTACCACCATGTACCTCAATCAACTTGAACAAATTAATTCCAAGCTCAGGAAGTATCTTTCTCAAATAGCCGTGATGCCTCTCTATAATATTATCAATCAATTGATTGTTACTAAGTTCATTCAGTTTGATCGTTGTTTCACCCATCTGGTCAATTGAGTATAATTTCTCCTCAAGGGCACTTACAACTTCATCTCTTTTTGCACTGCTATCACGAATCGCTTCATCAATGCTCCGATCTCCACCACAGCAATAATCCACGCCATAATTCATGTAAACACCAGAAAGTGCCGGAAATTGTATAACACTATCACCAATTGTCATATTCGTATTTAACTTATTCATTCTTATCACCTCGTAAATCACCCTGTTTTTCCACTACCTCAAAGCCACCAGCTTCCAATTTACCAATAATGGTAGATCTATCAATCTTTTTTAAAGCTGATCCCTTTTTAAGATTCATAAACTTTCCAACGGTCTGTATCATGCCGGGTTTGACAATATCTTCAAATCCAAGTTCAAATAGGATAGCCTTTATTTCAGGATACCTTATCACTAATTCATATATACTTTCATTTAAAGTAATTCTCTTCATATGATTATCCTATCTATGCCACTTGAATGTGGCTTGCCTTCCTGCCAAATTCTAGGCATTCTTGTTCTGAATCCCCTTCCGGTTCTTCATTAACAATCAGGCTTTCAATGATAATCTTAGCACCAAGCCCGGTCATCGTGTCTACCCAACTGTCCATCCATTCACCATCACCCCAGCCAAAGGAACCAAAAAGACCAATTGGCTTTTCATTAAATGCCTGTTTGTTATTCATAATGAAGGGCTCCATTTCTGAAGTATCGATTTCTTCTACACCCATTGCCGGACAACCCAGCAAAACAAGATCACTTTGCGCTATATCATTCTCCCTCGATTCAGATACATGTTTGATTTGCACTTCTATATCGACTCCGGACTTAAGCAGCCCTTGGCCAATTAGATTTGCCATTTTTTCTGTGTTACCGGTACTTGACCAATATATAACTGTTGTTTTCATATAGAACCTCCATTCGTTTAGCAAGGAAATACTGAATAATCAGTGTTTCATCCGTTGTTATAGTGTTATTCTAACTTTAATGAAGGCTTCTGTATGTGATTCAAATCACAAATGATATTAATTATCAGTTTTTTATGGTAAAATGGATAGTGGCTGTAACCTTCGGTTACCGTCGCACAACCGGTCAGGGAGGTTTATCTATGGAATCAAGTGTTTGCAGTCATTGCACACACGGCTTATGTATCAGCAAAGTATCTATCTTCAAGCAACTGAGCCGCGATGAGATGATTGAGGTTTTGAAAAAAGTTCATCATATTACCATTGAAAAGGGAGAAACTTTCGTCCATGAGGGTGATCAGTCTTCAACACTATATATTATAAATTCGGGTATTGCTAAGCTAATCCGTTCCAGTAGCCTTGGCAAAGAGCAGATTATATCTCTGCAGACTGATGGTGACATAATAGGCGAATACTATCTATTAAGCAATTTTGAACCTTATAATTTTTCAGTCACTGCCTTAAGCAATATGAAGATATGTACCCTGCATAAATCTGATATGGATGAAATATTGGACATACATCCACACCTGTGCCGAACGATGTTAACCGAATTATCAAAAAAAATGATTACAATTGAAAACAAGCTTCAAAATATTGCCATTACAGATACAGATGCTAAAGTAGCCTATATGCTGATACAGCTATATGCTAAATTTGGTTATACAAACAAGGAAGGAACCATTATTGACAATCCGCTTAGCCGGGAAGACATGGCTAATTTTGCAGGTATGACAAGAGAGACAATGAGTCGTTATCTCAACAAACTTGCTAAAGAGGGTGTCATACGATTCATGGATAAGAAACGAATTTTGCTTATCCAGAAGGACCTATTAGAGAGCTATTTATAAACCAAAGATCGTTTCTAATAGGTCAATCCCTGATTTAGTTCTGAAAATCTTCTTCCTAACTGCAATTATTGACTCCTGACTCATGCCATCCTCATAAGCATTCACCAGGAAATCAGCTTCGACAAGAATCTGATGATCAATATCTGTGATGTCATTGTATGTATGGTGATTTCCTATCAGCCAACTGCATCTCTCTATTACAGAGGCTTCTATGCCTAATTTTTCAAGCATAGCCTCAGCTTCAGGCGGTCCTTCAATCTCCTGATATTTTCCTGATGAACTGCCATACTTTTCTTCACTTTTCTTAATACCAATATCATGTACGATTGATGCGATTTCTATTAGTCGCTTTGTTTCAAAATCGATACCTTCATTCTCACATATGATAATTGCATAGTTGTATACTTTTATTAGGTGGTTAATCCTTTTGGGATCTGCCGTAAAATATTCAATCATTCCGTTCAAAACCTTTGTATTTTCTGTCATAATTCATGGCTCCTTATGAATGCTCTTTTCTTAATATCTTGTCTATGGATTTCCCTTTTGCCAATTCATCAATTAACTTGTCAAGATATCGGATTTTTTTCATCATTGGATCTTCGATATCCTCAACACGGATTCCACAAACACTACCTTTAATCAATTGACTTAAAGGATTAAATCCTTTAGCAGAATTCATAAAATCTTCTATAGTCGTTTCCTGTCGGATATGCTTCTCCACTTCTTCATAACTATAGCCTGTCAACCAACTGATGATTTCATCAACTTCAGCCTTAGTTCGGGATTTCTTTTCTGCTTTTGTGATATAACACGAATATATTTTTGCAAAACTCATAGAATATAATTTATGTTTTTCCATTTTATAACACCTCATTAATGTAATTCAGATCAGTATTAATCGTTACAAATCATACAGTGCCACATCAATCAAGAGTGATGTGGCACTGATACTTGTTCTATAACTATAGCTCACTGGCCTTAGATTTACTTATTTTATGCCATGAAAAGCTCAATATCATCTTCCACAGAGCCTATGCCAGCTATACCAAAGGTTTCAACCAATACTTTAGCTACATTTGGAGAAAGGAACCCAGGTAATGTTGGCCCTAAGTGGATATTTTTAACGCCAAGATACAGCAATGCAAGAAGTACGATAACAGCCTTTTGTTCGTACCAAGCAATGTTATATGCTATTGGAAGCTCATTGACATCTTCAAGTTCAAAGACTTCCTTGAGTTTTAACGCTATCACAGCCAATGAATAGGAATCGTTACATTGACCGGCATCAAGGACACGTGGAATACCTCCGATATCTCCAAGAGGTAACTTGTTGTATCTGTATTTTGCACAGCCAGCCGTTAAAATCACTGTATCCTCCGGAAGTTTTTCCGCGAACTCCGTATAATATTCTCTAGACTTCATTCTGCCGTCGCAACCTGCCATGACAAAGAATTTTTTGATCGCACCAGACTTAACTGCATCTACAACTTTATCAGCAAGTGCAAACACTTGATTATGAGCAAAGCCACCTACGATGCTTCCTGTCTCAATTTCAGTAGGAGATGGTAATTGTTTGGCCATTTCAATAATTGCAGTGAAATCTTTCTTGCCGTTTTCATCAGCTTCGATATGACCACACCCAGGGAATCCTGCTGCACCGGTTGTAAAGATACGATCTCTAATTTCATCTTTACGTGGTGGTACAATACAGTTTGTTGTGAACAGTATAGGTCCATTAAATGGTCCAAATTCATCAACCTGACGCCACCATGAGCCACCATAATTTCCAACAAAGTTTTCATACTTTTTAAAGAATGGATAGTAATGAGCCGGTAACATTTCACTGTGTGTATATACATCAACACCAGTACCCTGTGTTTGCTCCATTAGTTGTTCAAGATCGGTCAAATCATGACCGGATATTAAAATTGCCGGGTTGTTTCTAACACCAATATTAACTTGGGTAATCTCTGGATTTCCATACTTTGAAGTATTGGCTTCATCCAATAGCGCCATTGCTGCTACACCAAATTGTCCCGTCTTTAAAACCATAGCAACGAGATCATCTGCACTTAATCCATCATTTAGAGTCGCCGCCAATGCCTCGTACATAAACTCATATATCTCAACGTTTTCTTTACCAATATTAAGAGCATGATGTGTGTAGGCAGCCATTCCTTTTAGTCCATAAATAATCAGTTCTCTAAGAGATCTTACATCTTCATTCCCTGTTGCCAAAACACCAACTGCTGACGCTTTTTCCAACATTTCATTACGACTGGACACTGTGAAAGTAGCCGAATCTAATAATTCAGCTAACTCTTGGCCTTTAATGCTGTCACGCAGTTCAATCATTTTCTTAATCTGTTGGTCAATGGCTTCTTCATCAAAATTTGCATTTGTTATTGTAATAAACAAACTCTTCAGAACTTCATGGTTAACTTCACTTAATTCAGATACATTAAGATTACCTTTTTCAATGACATCAGCAATGCCCTTACACGAATAAATCAGAAGATCCTGTAACTTTGCAACTTCTTCGTTCTTACCACAGACACCCTTAACAGTACATCCTGTGTTCTTTGCAGTCTCCTGGCATTGATAACAAAACATGCTCATAATTTTCCTCCTTGATCAACCTTATTTTGAGTTTTGAGCAACTAGACTTTTTATCACTATTTTACTCAAAACACCGCTATTGTGATTTTTTGTGTAACCATCTATTTTATAGTATAGTATATATAAGGCACAAAAACTGTAACAGCAGTTACACTTGAAAGGAATTTTATGGAAAATCATGTAAAGAAATTATTAAGTTATCCACTATTTCAAGGAATTAATTATGAACTTTTCACAAGATTAGTTCACAGTAACGACTGTCCAATTATTTCATATAAAAAAAGTTCCCTTGTTGCTCAAGAAGGTGAACACTGCCATTCAATTGGCTTCATTCTTGAAGGGTCCATCTCTGCAAAGCATCTGTCACCTGATGGTAAGGTTTTGACCATCCACACTTTTCATGAAAGCGATGCCATTGGTGTTGCAATGTATGGTTTACCCTCATCACAATATCCCTTTAGTATATATGCTGATAAAGATTGTCTTCTTTTATATCTGCCATATCCAATCGTTGAAAAGCTCATATTCAACAGCCCGGAATTCAGTCTCAACTATATCTGTTTTCTTTCTCATAGGGTTGATGAATTCAAAAATAAAATTCAACTTCTGCAGTATAAAGATGTGCGCTCCAGGTTAATGCGCTATCTTTCAAACGAGTCAAAACGATTTCAATCAACATCATTTACACTTAGACATTCAAAATCTGCAATTTCAGATATCCTGGGTGTTGCCAGACCATCTGTCTCTAGGGAACTAAAACACATGAGTGATGAAGGTATAATCGCTTTCACCGGTAAGGATATTCAGCTTTTGCGTACAGATTTATTTTGAATGGAGAACGCTTAGAAACACATAATACTAAGTATCCTCCACTCAAAATTCCATTATCAGGCTACTAATTTTATTCCTTTGATAAAACATTCCTTAGCTTCTTAAGAATTTTCTGCTTTTGATAACTTAATGTCTTCCTTGGTATTCCAGATTCCCGTTCAATCTGCCTTTCACTTTTACCAAGTGAATATAATTCTTCGACCAGCCACATTTCATATGCTGTTAATATTGATAGCTTTTTGAGCAGGTCTTCAATTTGATACTTACCGATTATTGTGTCCTCCAAACCAATTATCGGTTCACGAAGTCTTTCTTCAATGGGATAACTAGCTTCCCTCAAAGCATCAAAAGATATATCATGCTTTCGACTCCTTTCCTCTAAGTATCTTTCACGTCTATCCATCTTGTAATAAGTTTTATACACATCTTCACTCGTTTCATACATTTTCCCATCTACGGGAATGTAATATTTTCTCTTGTTGTTTTCCATTGTTTCAACCTCCTGATTTGAATTCATAATTTCTAAGTTTCAAATCAGGTGATTAAGGACTTCTACTTTTTATTGCCACGACTGACACCTCCAGAACCGGCAATAAAAAAGGCCCCATGCTTAATGCATGAAGCCAATCGTCCATTCTGCGGCATCAAAGGCAGCAGCTATATAAAGTTTTATTGCCATAATTTTGGGTACAAAAAAAGCCCCCGACAATGATTTATTTAATCATCATCAAGGACTCAACCTTTTAGTATTCCCATCATAGCAAGTATAACAGGTAAGAAATCTCGTGTCAGTGTCATAACCGTCTCAACTTTGTCTCATTTTTGTCTCAAATCCGTCTCACTTTTGTCTCACGCAAGAATCTATTCAATCTCTTCATTCAGCAGAAAGCCCCATAAAATCACACCGAATATTTCCACTGCTTTGCTCTTTTCTCTATACACGGTGGATCGTGAAACATTATAGATATCTGCCAATCTCTCGATGGACTTTACTGTTCTGTCAATATAGATCCGATTCAAAATATCATAGTATCTTTCTCCGTTTTCTGGATATTCTTTCAACTGTGCCATTGACAGATCAATAAAATCCAGAATGCTTTTGCTGTCTTCTATACTCTTAAGTCTAGAATTCAATCGCTGCTCATTAATTCTTGGATCAATATCTACCATGGAATCAATTAGTTCTGTCAATTTTCTATTTGTGCTTTCACGACACTCATCATCTAATTCCTTCAGAGAACTGTTAATTCTCCAAAGAACTTTCTTATATAATTTAAGCAATTTCTCAGTGTTGTGATACAACTGTTCAGCTCGTGTGCTCTCTGTATGATACACGGCAGTAACTTCTCGTAAAAAGCTGTTTATCATTAACTCACCTTACCTCTTTACATCAATTTTCAATACATGGGTACCTTCTTTCTAAGAGCCTTTATGCTCAGTCTGCTGGATTTTCGTGCTTCAGTGCTTTAGGGAAAAAGCTTGTTCTAATTATACTATGCGAACATGTGTTCGTCAATGATAGAATTAAGCCCAAATGCCAAATGTGACGCTCAAATGTGACCCCTGCGCCGCTGTCTCTGCGTATGAATATAAAAATTATAAATCTGACTTTCTTATGCGTTGATATAACTACCTATTCATTTAGTAATTTGTCCTCTACCTCAATAAATCAATTTTGAATAATATATAGACTATTTTCATATAAATTGTCCAGTAAAATATCCGGTCTTTGATCAAAAAGTTCTTTGATAGTTTCGGTCAATATGTCATGTAATGCTTTTGTGCTTTTGATGTCATTAATGAAAGGAGCATCCGACTCTACGAGAATGCGTTCATAAGGAATTCTATTTACAATTCTCTTACCATTTGTGCTTTCTAGCATCTTTAAATTAACAGAAAAAAAACATCCCATTTTTACTGCTCTTTCAAGTTGCTTAGCATCTCCAGAATACCAATGTAAAATACATTTACATGAATTACAGCAATTGTATTTTTCAAGAATATCCAATACCTGTTTTGCAGATTTAACACTGTGTATCGAAATAATTTTTCCTTTAGATTCTGTGCATTTTTTAATTATTGTATCAAAGGCAATAATTTGCTGCTCCTTAGTAGCATAAAATTGTCTATTGAAATCGAGGCCAACTTCACCTATATATTTTGCATTAGGTATGTATTTTTCTACCAACTTCAACTCATTAATTCGTTCTTTTATAAGTTGAGGATGTAAACCTAGCGCAGGAATTATAGCTTTATTATTTTTGAAGAATGATAATTCCTTTTCATAAGCTTTCGGAGTAGTAGTCATTGACAATATCTGTATATTTTCGTCCGATATTTCTTTTGCAAATTGAAGCATATCCGGCATTAAATCCACATGGCAATGCATATCAAATATCTTCATGTGTCCCCTCCATTTCATCGTTTATAAAAGCTTCAACTTCAAATAATCCTCTCATATAGACCTCTGATAATTCATTTATATAATCATCATTTCCTGAAATCGCTCCTGTTTTATAAACAAGTAGCTTTGCCATCGATGGTTTATTTTTCAAACGATTTATTGCATATTGAAACGATCTTAACTGTATCCCCTCACCAGATGAATGATTTCTTACTATGGAAGCAACATCATCCGCTGTATAAACCGTTCTATCTCCCTCTTTACCAAACGCTTTGTTCATAGCAGCTCTTCTAATTAAACATGGAACACAGAATCCGCAATGCTGTGGTGATAATCCTTTCCATCTTGCTTTGATCAGTGAAGAACATGAATTTGATTGGTCCATTATTTCAGATAAGTATTCTTTATTGAGGCATTCTTTTGCCATTTCACCCTTAGTTTTATTCCAATAAGGGTTTATTACTGTTTTGCCAGTGCCTAATACTTCAAGCACCTCATTCCACAAATTCAAATAAAATGGATGCGTTGTCCTAGTACTATGTGAACCTATTCGTAAATCATCAAGCGGTATATTCAAAGCAATCAAACCATTCTCAGGAACTTGAAGTTCACTAATGAAATAAATATTTGAAATTGCAAAAATTCCAAATGCTATAAATAAAAATGATCTACTTCTTGTGGAATTCTCATTTCCACCATCTGGTAAAAAATCTTTTTCAAACACCATCCAGAGATCTAAGTATAAAAGATTATCAACTGGATACTTACCTGCAAATTCATGAAGAATATTCGTTTGAGAATTCTTAGTAAAACCTTCTCCAGCATGACTAACCAAAATGATCTTTTTATTTTGTTCCAGGTAATTAATGGTACTAATTAAACTATCCATTCCACCCGAAAAAAGAGAAGCAACTTCAAACTCTCTACATTCGTATTTTGTTTCATCAGCATTATTTATTTCAATCTCCTTTTGAATAAAATCGATAGTCCATTTATCACCTGTCAAAAAATCTAGCATTCTTTCAAATATAAGCTTTGCTTCACAAAACTTCACTAAATCACCAACTGGTAATTCAATATAGATTTCTCTGGTCCAACTATCCTGTGAATGTAATTCTCTTGAAATCCTCGTATCCGCTAAATAAACAGCTGTTGCTAAACATAGTATATCCAACCCTGTCTCTGTTGGTTCTATTCCATTTTGTAGCATCTTTTTCTGTACAGTATCAATTCCGTACAATATTTTTCTGTCCTTATTGCATAGAGGAACTACAACTGTCTCAATATCATCAGAAGTAGTTATTTTCAACTCATATTCATCATAGCTCATAATCAATTTATATCTCTTCATAATGCTACTCCTCCAATTCAGCAAGTATTGAGTACGCTCTTTCATAGACACTATCGACAATTTCTCTAGTATGATTTGTATCAATATTTCTAATTTCCAACTGCAAATCGTTGATTGCATCTGAAACGGACCCGCTTACAAAATCTTTTACTTGGTTCTGTATTATTTCAACCGTAGCAGTATCATCCGGTAAAAAAATTGCTTTATTTCCTATATCATTAAGGAGACGTTCTTCAATGACATTTGTCATATATATTTTTGTAAATGTCAGAAATTCGTCATCAGACAGTGTTTCAATCGTTTTTGTTTCCAAATCAGATAAGGACATCAATGTTTCGATATATGAACTTCTAGCTATCCCCTCATCTGTGGGACCGCCATCAGGACACACAAAATCCAAAATATGTAAGAATACGTCACGAGCACTTTTACCAATAATGTCTCCAAGGCCAAATATTCTGCTTGTTTCAGCTACTCCATTCCTTGAAATACTATTGAAAAATGAAACTAATCTTTCTGTACTATTTCTTGCTGACCCCAATCTTGCTGTTGCGTTCTTTGCTCCACCAAGTGAATGTTTAACATATTGTGATGTCGACTTTCGAAGATTATGTGTATTCCTACCGCTTTCATTTACATACCTTGTAAAATTACTTCTTGGCATTCTAAATCTGTCTCCATCCGCTTGTGGTGGAATAGGCATATCTTCTCCCAATGGTGTATCTCCATCATCCAACCAAGATGGAACTAATGGTGTATTACCCTTTTGACCTCCGTTACTAGTAGACGTTCCCATATCTTTCCCCCTTTACATTGATTTAAGTGCTGCCTTAACAAATGGTGTCCCTTCATTCTTTAATTTTTCAGTGTAAACTGATAATTTGCGTTTAGACTCTGGCGATGTTATACATCCATTCCATCCATTACAAATCCAAACACCAACTGACTTAGCATCAAACATTTCAATTAAACCAACGAGGTCCATTTGAAGGTCTTGATGCAAGGTTACTAGACTAATGATTCCTTCAATACCATTAGGTTTGTTTAGAATATTACTTTGAGCCATTATTTTTGATGACAATATATCGAATACAATTTTAGCATCCTCAGAGGTTAATCCTTTTACTTCATCTCGCACACTTGCAATATTCATTGAAGTACTCATTAATTTATCTAAAATAATACGCAGTTTTTCAGATTTAATTTGATCAAAGAAATAATCTTGATTTTCTTTACATGCAAAGAAATATGGCCTAAGATCTTTTTCCCCAAGCCTAGGTTCAGTCATCACCCATTTAGTAATACTATCGTTTTTTGCCCATTCGGCAACTTTGGGATTATTTTTAATTAGGGAAGTGATCTTCTCCTCAGGTTGATTTTCTTCTGGTATAACATCTTTTTTTTCATTCTTTTCACTTTGATTTCCCAAGTTCAACACTTCTGATTCTAATTCTTTTATAACATCACAGTATCCAAAATCATTCGTTTGTGATGCAATATCTTCATAAAACTCATCAAAAAAACTCTCAGCAAGCATTATTTTTGCTAGATATGGTAATTCTACCTCATCTCCATATCCTCTAGCATCCGCTATTTTCTTTCTTAGAAGAAGCATATTAATAAATCGTTTGATTTTTCTAGGATTACCATTCGTATTTCGGGCTAATATCGAACTGATTTGTGTTGCTATCGTAATTTCACCAATAATTAATTCATATTTACTCTGTAGGGCTTCATTCAGCTCAGCAATAGTCAAACCTTGATTTTTCCAAGGTTTTTTCATTTTATCAACTGACATGGTAAGCAATCTAGTAAATTCTTTAGAACCTTCTTCCAACTTCGATCCTATCAACAACATTTTTATATACATTTCTGATTCAATTTCTCCAAGAACCGGAAGTCTAAATGGTACTTGTATCAACTTTTCTAAATACCTCTTTGAAAATTCCATCCCAAGATTATTGTTGTCTGAATCAGTTAAATCAGGAAAATGTCTACGCACAGCATATTCAATCATTGTTTCATCTGCTGCAATTACAAAAGCTGTCGAATTTGAAAACATAAACAACCTTACAGCTTCTAGCGTTTCAATTGTTACTTCAGGTAAACATCTGTCTAAATCATCAATAAGCACTACCAATTTCTTTATTGAAGATGCTTCTAAAAGTTCTGTAAATGATTTTTGAAACTCATCAAACTCTTTAGTCATTGATATATCTTCCATTACCTTTGAATCTGTTAGAAAAGCTCCTAATGATTCAACAGTGCTTTGGATTTTCTCTGGATCTGAAAGATTGCCTTTTAACATATCAAAAGCATTTGTAATCAACCCAATCGGTGGAACACCTGTTGCTGCCGAAAAAGCCACGTTTCCAGCTGTCTTTGCAACACTTAACCAGTTAATACTCTTCCATACTCTTTGAATTTTATCAGCACACACTTGTGATAACTTTCTTTTCTCGATTAAAGAAGAAACAATAGAACTCATCAACGCAATTTTGGCATCTTCAAAACCTTGGTGCTTCCAGCCATTGAATTTTATACATTCGATCTTATCTGTTGATTGAAATTCATCTTCAACCATCTCAAGAATACTAGATTTGCCAGCCCCCCAATCACCATGTACACCAATAGAAATAGGTCTTTCCTTACTCTCATTGATTAATTCAACTACGGTCTTCGCTATTGCTCTATTATTTAACATATCTACTTTAGTTTCATTATCTGAAAGAATCAAAATCTTCGCCCCCTTTTAATCATCATTGATGATGTCTTCAATCTCCTCATAGTGAAGTTTATTTTTTTGATAGACTTTTATCAAATTCTTTGATTTGATCTTTTCTCTGAATAATTGAATATTAATTGATTTATTTAGCAATAAGAATGAGTTTATTACTATCCCCAAAATTACCCCGCCTATATATGTAAGCGGTTCAGCAACATTCCAATTATCTGATATGAATTTGCCAAAAAAGAATATTATTGGTAATGAGAACATCCAAAAAACAATAAGGAATCGTATGATATAAAGATTTCCAATCCACTCATTTAATACATTTATTGAGGATTTCATGATATTAAATGTATTTGTCCCTTGAAAATTCTGTTCACCAAGTGTCTTGTACGCCTCTTTGACAATATACAAATCCAATATATCACTCACTGAATTTAGTGCAGAAATAAGCAAATCACTACCTTTAGCATAATTTTTATTAATTAGCACTTCAGAAACTAATTTATCAATCGGTGTTGATACAACTTTATTGTAATCCGGCTTAATATATTCAAAAACCTCTGAAAGAAGATAACTATCCCTAAGATTACAAGTTGTGATATATGATTTAACATCTTCAATGAAACGATCTGAATCATATAATCCAAAAGCGACCAAGATCACAAGACTTTTTCTATAATCCACACCTTTTCTGTTCTTCATCCTGACTATTAACTCTATTTGATCTTCCAAACCAGTTTTATTATTGGTCAAGATATCATAGATAAGATTGTCAATTTCACTTACATCTACTGCCAGATCAATTTCAGCAGATTCACACAAATAATTATAAAAAACTCTTTCCCTCGTACCTGCCGTAGTCTTTAGTTCTTCTTCCAGGTTGCTAATATCTCTAAAAAACATCTGATCCCCCCTATATAAACCAAAGCTTATCGGTGATTTGATTTAGGACACTAGGGTCCCAATGATCGATTAAAGTCAAATCATTTGCAAGTTTGGCCATTTTAGAAGGATATAACATTGTAACAGGCTTAGGTGGTGTCATAAAATTAGAATGTGATAGATACATAAAATGAACCACTTGTGTTGCAATATAATATAAATCTTTAAAACTTGAGTTTTTATTGATTTTTAAAAGGATAGGTGTTCCGCTTTTATTACCAAGGGAAATCAAACCTTGATCTGATGATATTTTTGTAAAATATCCTTTACTAACTGTACCACTACCGTTATTATAAAAATATTTGTAGTTATGCGAATAGCTTAAATGTATAACAGCAAATTGAATATTGTACTGTCTAAAACTGTCCACTGTATTAAAAATGGCTTTAATTTCATTCTCATATCCTGCTTCTTTATATAAATGGAAAAACAATTTAATCGTTTGTCCTTCTTTAATATTCTTTTCATATATCACCTGAGCGATAGTCTTGTGAAGATGTTTTTCAAGATTTATCGAATAATTGGATTTTGTTGATAACTGACTACAATCCCCAATTAAATACTTTCCATCATAGTCAAATACACTTGCAAAACCAATTGCTGTTTCATCAGCATCGTTTACACTTGATCCAACACCAATAATTAATTCATTCCTTACCGTATCATTTTTTGCAATTGTCCAAGCAGTCCCCCCTAACTTTGCATAGGTATTCAACATTATATTGTTGATTTTATATTTATTCAAACTTCTCAAACTTTCACTAATAAGTATTTGAGAAGGAATCTTTTGATTTAAAAGCTTTGCTTTTAATTTATAATATGCAGAATTCCTAACAGACATTTTTTTATCCAATTCACTAAGAACAATAAATATTAGGTCAAAATTATCCAATATAATATCGTCAAGTTTCGATAAATAATCGTCAATGTTTCTATCTACAATTTCAAACTCTACATCCCCAAAATTTATGTAAAAATATTCATGCATCGCTTTCACATATTTATCAAAAAATATCTCACTAGCACCTTGATATTCCTGATATGTAAGACAGAGAATATTTATTTTCTTATTTGCGAACATATCATATGTGAAGGGTTTTGCTTGTTTAATTTTTTCCTCAGTATAACCACCTGTAACAATTTTCCCATTGTAAAAAAACATTCCAGGCTTTGTTATTGATTCAAAGTTCATGTTCATTGACGGTAGCTCAAACCATTCAAATTTTTTGATCGCTAGATTGTTAGGAAGATATAAATGGTTTGTTCGATTGCACAATCCATTGAATGTTTCTTGAAGTTTTTTATAGCTTTCAACAGAGCTATTCTGCATGGTCATAAAGCGCTCATAGTTGTTACTCTTTCCAATTATGTCTAAATACTTAGTCACATTATCTTTTGAACCTACAACCCAACCATTCCTGTTCTTTTTCCAATTCCGTGTATCTATACCCTTTCGTTTCAATTCCTCTGGAGATTTAATAAATCTGCTTTTCGTTCGATCAGTATAAAGAATATAGTAAAAAGGATTGTTTGTTACACTATTCATTCCGGACTGAACAGCGAATTTTTTACAGTGTATTATCTCTAGGTCCCCAAAAGATTCTGGTTTTGAGTTTTGAACTTCTAACTCCCAAATATTGCTATGTTTCAAATGATACAGCTTATAATTCAACTTTCTAAAATATCTAATATAAGCTTCCTCGATTATTTTGCAAAATAATCTCACATCACTATCAGCATAGATAGTCTCTTCAATAAATTCATCTGGTAATTCCACTTGGGTAGGTGATGCTTGCCAAGCATATACAAACTCAAAGTTTCGAACAAAATAATACTCAGGATACTTTTCTCTATACATCTTAAGACCGACATAATCATTGTTATATGCTTTACGATGTACTTTGATCCTATCCAGATTAAAACCTATTTCAAATGCATTCAATTTAGCTCCCAATGTACCACCTCCCAATTTCTTAAATCAGAGCTATCTAAATAAGTATTGCAAATGATTACCTAAATACTTTCTATAATTACCTTCAACGCTTCAACTTCCTCTTTGCTTAACGTCACACCTTTACCCATCTTTTCATGTTCCGGTGCCCAATCTCTTAAATCATATTTAGGTTCTCTACCATTCCAAGAGACAAGGTTTAGTTCCTTTCTCCAACCTTTGGCATTCTCTGAAAGAACGCCAAGCGTTTCAACTATTTCATATTTGATTTCAGCCATGTTATTCACCTTTTCTCTCTAAGCCTTATATGATGGTTTCGACTCCGCAACCCGATCATAAAACACCATATTCACTTGATTGCCACACATTTTTTCCGCTTGCCTCATAACCGTTTCCATTGCTTTTTTAGCTTGCTCAGGTGGATAATCATATTTCTTGAGTAGTCTCTTTATTATTCGTCTCATACCTGCTTGAGCACTTTTTCTAACACTCCAGTCAATGGTAATATTATTTCGAATAGCTACTGTAAGTTCTTTCGCAATCTTTTTAAGTGTTTCATCTTCCAAAAACTCTTTGACAATGTCATCCGCTGTAAGCGCATCGTAAAAAGCAATTTCATCTTCACTTAATCCTAAGCTTGCCTGTTCCTCTTTCATTTTCTTAAGCTCATGTGCCATACGAATAAGTTCTTCAATAACTTCTGCATTGGTAATTGCTTGATTTCTGTATTTATTCAGGGCTTTCTTAAGCTTTTCAGAGAACATTTCCGACTTAACAAGGTTTGTTCTTTCAATGGATTTGATGTTGCCTTCTAATAGCTTTCTCAACATTTCAACTGCCAAATTCTTTTGCTTAAGCTCTCTGACTTCTTCCAAGAATTCTTCTGATAATATTGATACTTCAGGTCTTTGAATTCCCATAGCATCAAAAACATCAATGACATCCTCTGAAATAATTGAACGCTCGAGCATTTGATGAACTCTGGCATCAATTTCACTTTTGCTCAGTGCACGATCACCCTTGGCACTTAATTTCACCAAACTCGCTTTAACAGCTTTGAAATAACTAACTTCAAGGGCTTTAGATCTGCCTATTTCAGATGCTGCACATAACGAATGCGCTTTTGATAATTCTACAGCTATTTTCTTGAATTCTTTTTGGTCTTCTTCCGTCATTCCAAGCACAAAATCCATACCGCCAGTAATAGCACGAATTCTCTTTACCTGAGAATCTCCCATATAGTCAGAATAGTCATAACCATGGAACATATCCTGTAAAATTTCAAGTTTTTCAAGCATCACACCAATTGCCACATCTGTATTGATTCCTGTGTTGCCACGATCACTATCAGTATACTGTCTTAATGCGCTTTTTAAGCTTTCGAGAATGCCAATATAGTCAACAACAACACCACCAGATTTTTCTTTAAAGACACGATTAACTCTTGCAATGGCTTGCATTAAGTTATGGCCTTTCATTGGCTTATCTATGTACATCGTATGCATCGACGGAACGTCAAAACCGGTAAGCCACATATCTCTAACAATAACAATTTTCAGTTCATCACTATTGTCTTTCATGCGTTTTGCCAATGTATCTCTCCGTTGTTTACCGCCCACATGCTGCTGTAATCTTTCACTATCGGCAGCACTTCCAGTCATAACAACTTTAATTTTACCTTTATCAACATCGTTACTATGCCAATCTGGTCTAAGGGCAATTATTTCATCATATATATCCGCACAAATTTTACGACTCATACAAACTACCATCGCCTTACCATCTATGGCTTTCGTCTTTTCTTCATAATGTGTCACGATATCTTCAGCTAATTTCTTCACACGATTGGGTGAACCTACAATGGCTTCTAAGCGAGACCATTTGCCTTTATTCTTTTCTTTTTCAATATCTTCTTGGCCTTCTGTTAATTCATCAAATTCTTCATCAATAGCCTTCAGCTCTTCTTCATCTGCTTCTAACTTAATGATCCTATTTTCATAATATATCTTAACTGTGGCCTCATCTTCTACAGCCCTTGTCATATCATAAGTATCAATTGTATGACCAAAAACAGCTGTTGTTGAACGGTCTTCAAGGTCAATTGGTGTACCGGTAAATCCGATAAAAGAAGCATTTGGCAGCGCATCTCTCAAATATTTTGCGTAACCATATTTGACTTCACCTGTTTTAGAATCAGCCTTTGCTTCCAATCCATATTGGCTTCTATGAGCCTCATCAGCAATTATAATGACATTTCTTCGGTCTGTTAGAACAGGCATTTCTCCTTCTTCAGGCTTAAACTTTTGAATCGTAGTAAAAATAATGCCACCAGATTCTCTCTCATTTAACAGATCAAAGAGTCCATTAACCTCTATAGAATTATTTCCGTTCCCTGACGCTTTCTGGCTATCTGTCAATTTTCTAGCATCTGCCTGTTTGGGTGTCTGTCTTAAAATATCCTTTGATTTCGTAAAAGTGGTAAATAATTGATCATCCAAATCATTTCTATCTGTAATGACAACAATCGTAGGATTATTGAGCTCTCTTACAAGGCCAGCTGTATAGAATACCATTGAAAAGCTCTTCCCAGAACCTTGTGTATGCCAAATAACACCAATCTTGCGATCACCATCTACACTGGTTGCTTCCTTAGTTTTTTCAACGGCTTTTTTCACAGCAAAATATTGATGATAAGCTGATAAAATTTTAATGATTGTCTTTTTATCACCTAGCTTCTTCCCGTCAACGTCTTTTTCATCCTCACTTGACTCTTGGAATAAAATAAAATTCTGAATAATATCCAACAGTCTTTCTTTTTTAAGCATACCGTTAAACATAACTTCATATTGAGGCTTTGAAAGGGGTTCAACGACTTCACCATCTATACTTCTCCAATTCATGAATCGTTCTTCATTAGATGTGATGGTTCCAGCCTTTGCATTAATACCATCAGATAAAATACAAAAAGCATTATAATTAAAGAGGCTTGGTATATCCTTTTTATATGTTTGAACCTGATTATAAGCACTTTCTATACCAACATTTTCATCACTGGCAGACTTTAACTCAACTAAAATCAAGGGAATACCATTAATAAAGATAATAAGATCCGGACGGCGTTCTTCATTTTCTACGATGGTAAACTGATTGACCACCAAAAACTCATTTCTATCAAAAAGTTCTTTTTCAAATTCGACAATACGTGCATTCTTTGTACGAGGGTGTCCGTTTTCCATAAAGGAAACTTCTATTCCCTCCGTCAACAGTTTGTGGAAGTTTCTATTATTCTCTTCCAGCATTGGGCTATTGAAAGTAATGATTTGTCTGTAAGCTTCATCTAATGCTTCTTCCGGTAAATCCCTATTGATTCGATAAAGAGCGTCTTTCACACGGCTAGCTAATATAACTTCACGGTAATCTTTACGTTCTTCATATTCTCCACCTAACGATATATCAGGGCCAAAAGCATATTCATAACCTAATTCTTGTAATATCTCTATGGCCGCTTCTTCAAGTAAATCTTCAGTAAAATTTTCTAAAAGGCTCAATGTATACTCCCCCTTCAATTAAATTAGTTGTTATCTATTGGTACACAAAATCAAAATTTATCGAAGTAAATATCTAAATCAGAAACATCCAGTTCACCACTCATCAATTTAGGTAAGAGACTGTCTCTTAGACTTGATAATGTGTCATTCTCCTTGTTGTTTGAAAAATACATTTTAAACAAAGGTATTATATCTTCATTAAAAAGCTTTAAGTTATCACCTGACAATATCGGAATCTCTAAAGTCACAAAATCTTTTTGATATAAATGAGGAATAACACTACCTTCGGTTCTACTGGCAATAAATTTTCTAAAATACGATGACATAAACAAAGAATATATAAATACCGTAGAAATCTTATCGGGTTTCATATTTCTAACAACAAAAATACCCGAAGCAACCGAAGTAGGTTTGTCTAATATATCTACGTATCCTACTTTACCAATAGTTCCGTCTTTAGAAATTAAAATGTCTCCAATTTCCAACATTATCTCTGGAGACTCCTCATATCTTTCTTTGGAGATGTAACCCGATTTACTCCAATCAATTCCTGTTTTTGTTAGTGATTCACCGTTTATAATTCGGTATTCAGAGTGGTCTAAATATTCGGATCTTTTCAATCCTTTCCAACCAATTCTGCCTTTTATATATAAATAATCACCTAAATTTTCCTTATTACCTGATTCAAATTCTGAATAAAGAATATCATCAAATAACGTCTGCATTTGCTCTTCTAAATTCCTATTTATCGCTGAATTAACTGCTATTTTATTGGATAAATTCTGATACATTTCCCCAATGAATTTTTGCATTTTGAGAGGGATGTATCTAATCTTAGTTCTAAGTAAACTTGGCTGTCTAAGCCCTAAAACAGAGGTGCCAGTACAGTGATTTACAAGTTCTGCTCTATACTCTGGAGTCCTCATATACATAGCAAGATAAAAAGGATCAAATATATCTGTATTTGCTCTGATCGCAAATAAACGTTGTCCAAGTACAATCTGCTCGTCGCTTTCCCAAATCATACTTTCCCCCATTGATGCACCTTCAGAAGCAAGAAAAATATCATTCCTCTGGATTTTATCCTTCATCCACTTCTCATATATTTCTTCAGAAACACATCTAATAGATTCAATATTGTCAAGAACTCCGTTATGAACATTTTTTGCAGATACTGTTCTAATACCAATTTCAGTCCAGTCACCACCCATTTTTTTAGGTGTTTTTCCTCTGTAATCTATTATTTTATCAATCCCATCTGATAATGGAATATATTCTTTTTCAGTGGTCATCTATTTCACCCTCTTTAAGTTCGATAAATCACAATTCATCTTATTTACCATAACCAATCGCGTCTAGCTTCTTACAAATCTCATCTTCTAATTTATGAGATTCTTTAAACAATCCATAGAGCTCTGTGGTTAATCTTTCCATTTTTTCTTCAAACGGCTCACCATCATCTTCTTGTTCTTCTATCCCAACATACCTTCCCGGTGTTAAAATATAGTCTTGCTCTGAAACTTCTTCCAGTGTTGCCGATTTACAGAAACCTTGTATATCTTCATACTTACCATCTTTATTACGCCATTCATGATAAATATTAGAAATCTTATCTACATCATTATCTTTTCCTACGCTACTTAATTCTCTATGCCGGCGATCAATCATTTCACCCATATTTCTTGCATCAATAAACAACACTTCATTTTTTCTATTTCTAAACTCAACATTATTTTCTTTATTACGGTTTAATATCCATAATGATACCGGTATTCCTGTAGAATAGAACAGTTTATCTGGTAAAGATACAATAGCATCAACTAAATCTGCTTCAAGTAGATTCTTTCTAATCTCACCTTCATTTGAAGTGTTTGAACTAAGTGATCCATTTGCAAGAACAATCCCTGCTGACCCGTTTGGCGAAAGATGATATACCATATGTTGCAGCCATGCATAGTTAGCATTACCTGTTGGTGGTGTTCCATATCTCCAACGCACATCATCTGATAATTGGTTACCACCCCAATCACTAATGTTAAATGGAGGATTTGCTAAGATAAAGTCTGCTTTCAATGTCTTGTGCATATCATTATGAAATGTATCTGCATGATGGTCACCTAGATTTGCATCGAGTCCTCTAATTGCTAAGTTCATTTTACAAAGTTTCCAAGTTGTTGAATTGAGTTCTTGCCCGTAAATGGATAAATTCTCTACTTTTCCTTGGTGTTCTTCCACAAACTTTTCGCTTTGAACAAACATACCACCTGAACCACAACACGGATCATAGATTCTGCCTTTGTAAGGTTCAATCATTTCAACTAAAGTTTTAACAACACTTGTTGGTGTATAGAATTCACCACCACCTTTTCCTTCGGCATCAGCAAACTGCCCAAGAAAGTATTCATATACTCTACCAAGTAAATCTTTTTCACCGTTTTGATGGAGTTTGATTGTTGAAATAAGGTCAATCAATTCACCAAGTCTTCTCTTGTCTATTTCAGGCCGAGCATAACGCTTATCAAGAACACCCTTTAAAGTTGGGTTTTCCTTCTCTATCAAAATCATTGCATCATCAATGTACTGACCGATTTTAACGTCTTTAGCATTGTCCATAATGATGTTCCATCTTGCTTCTTTTGGAACCCAGAAAATATTTTCTGCTTCATACTCGTCACGGTCTTCTTCAAATCCTTCGCCTTCGGCAAGCAATGCTTCATATTTGGTTTCAAATTTATCCGATATATACTTTAAGAATATGAGTCCAAGTACAACATGCTTATATTCACTTGCATCCATACTACCTCTCAGTTTATCTGCTGCCTTCCATAATGTTTCTTCAAATCCTATATTTCCTGTTGTCGCCATTTAAATAGCCTCCCTTATTTAATAGTTATAATCATCAAAAACTTCAAATATTTCTGTTTCAAATTCTTCTTGTGCTTCATCACCGTTGATACTTCCAGGTAGCACTTCAAGATAATGAGATAATGCTTCTATCGACTTATGAAGAATGGATTCATGCTGCGCTTTTTCCATAAGTTCAACCATTAGCTTAAATGTATCCATATATGGATTGTTATCCACAATATCCATGGCTTCTTTAAATCTTGTCACCAATTTTGCTTTTTCTATATCTCTTTCAATGGTATTGATTTCCTCTTTGTCATAGATTGGAATGTCAACAACATCATTGATTTCACCAGATTTATATCTTTTTTCGTGCTTTGTAATAACCGGTTTTAAATCGTTCTTAAGCTTTTCCTTCTGTATTTCGAGTTTCTCGATTTCGTCGAGCTCTTTTGAAAAAATCTCTCGATCTATTCCAAATAGTTCTTCCAATACCGGGAGATACTTTTTAGGAATATTTTGTCTTCGCTTGACCCACATATTAATATTCTGCTTCTTGATCCCTAAATGTTCCGCCAACTCTACGTGCTGCATATTATATAAACCAAGAATGAATTCTAATCCTATCAAGTATTCACCTCCCTTTTTAGTTTTATTGACTTAGTCAATATTTATTGTAATACTCTTTATTGTCTTAGTCAATAAGAATATTTAAATTATTATACATATATCCATAATAACATATATTTCTTATTCAATATCTATAATTAGAGTATGTAATTCAAAGGGTGAAAACTTGTCATAGCCTCCATGACAAAAGCCGTAAAAGTGAGATTTTAAGCCTTTTGAAAGCTATTTTAATCTGGCTTTCAGAATGTTCTGGGTTTTCTATAGTTTCAATTATAATTTCTTCTTTCGTCATTGCTATGTTATCTTTCTCATTACCTTTTCTAAAATATCTAAAATCAACTTCTTTAATAATTGTATCACTTACAATATTAGGATTAATTTTTAACAAACTACTTTTCTGTCCCCCTCTCTCATGAAACCGACTCTCCCTCTCAAGAAAGCCGGCTTCTTCAAGATCATTCAATGCTCTTTGAACAGTCCTTGTACTAATATTACATTCTCTAGCAATTGTCCCTACACTTGGAAAACAAGTCAGTTCCTGATTAGCCCTGTTAATCAAATAGAAAATCACAAGTGTCGCTCTCTTGGTTAGGCTCGCTGCATAAATAGCTTCAATCATTTTACCTTTATTTGTCATTGGTATATCCTCCCGATTCCAGGTGTGTTTCTTACAATAAATTTATTAAGTATCTGCATCCACATATCATTATTCTTCTCTGAATCAAACAGACTCGGCGTGTATTCACTAAAATACCCCTCGCCGTATTCTTCAATAACTTTCCTCTGTTCCATTTCGTGAACGAAAGAAAATAATCTACTCACTTCTATTCCTTCAAAAGACTGATTCACTTTTATATATTCGTCTTTCTCATATAGCTTAGCCGTAGCACATAATACACCGACATCACATTTATTCTTGATGGCTCCGATGACTTTCGATTCAACAACCCCCATATCATAGACAATGAAATCAAATTCTTCATCACTTTCTCCATACAAGTCCATGAAGCAAATGCCATTATAAATATTTACATTGCCATTGGTAACCATATTGGTTGTTTCTTCCATAATCTTGATTAGGTGATTACTACCATTCGCTTCTACATAACATACCTTTGCACCAAGGCCTGATAGGAAAAGGCATAGATTAAATGCCATCGTTGTTGTTCCTACCCGGTGCATCACTCCTGTTATAGCAATTTTAACTTCCTTTTGGACAAATCGATAATCCGGTTTAAACATAGGCGATGTGGTATCATCCTGATTTAATAGACTCATTGCATCTCTTTTACTCATCCCTAAAGATCCAGTTGTCTTTCGGATTTTCTCTTCTAAAACCTGCACTTCATCAGAAGCAACGATATTGTAGATGCCCTGCTCAATAAGTTGTCCAATTAATCTTTCGTTTTCTCCAATCTTATCCACATAAAAGATAACTCTTGATGTGTACATACTTCTAAAAGCCATAATTGCTTCAATGATTTCATCCTCTTCATCCTTAAGAGCAGCTAAATCTATAGCCAGAAATCCATAATGGGTTAGGCTCCTCATATCATGAATGACAAACTGCTTTAGCTGAAATGTCCCATTGAATTTCTTGATAATCATTCCTTGCTCATCAGAGAGGAAGTCAAAGATTCCCATATTTACATTACTTGTAATATACAGTAGCATCAGTCACCACCTCCATTCCACTGGATCTCAAAGTCTTTTGGTATCACTATTTCCTGTTCCTTTGGCTCATATGTAAATAATAAGATAATGCCAATGACAACAATCACGGCATAGATGACCATCTCTATAACTAGCTTTTTCTTCATACAGTGCCTCCTATCGCCCTCCGGCAGTTCCCATGTATTTAAACTTATAATCCGGGATTTCAAAGTTAACATGAAGACGTTTTGAACCGATCATCACCAATGCATTCCCTCTTTTCTTCTGGGCTAATAACTGCTCTTCTGCGTCTGTAAGATTATATAGAGTCTTTGTCTCCTGAAGATTCTGACCATCGCATCCCATAAGAATCTTAAAACATGGAATATCCAATAATGCCTGGCCATACATCTTAATTCTAGGATCAAGAAAATCGACTACTGAATGTGAAATAATCGCAATCCCAGCTTCATACTTTCTTGAGCGTTTTTCAACATTTCTAAGAAATACTAAAGACTGTGGCACATTAGGATCAATCATCAAATAGGCCTCATCGCAGATTAACAGCACCGGCTCTGTTCTATCCTGACTCATCTGTTGCCAGCACCAAGTCAACAGGTTAAAATACTGGGTTCTCTTGATATTATCTCCGGTATTTTGAAGATCATGGGTATCCAAACAGATACATCTGGAATTGGTCTGAATGGTACTGTGTCCATTCCATAAAAAAGCGTCACTACCAAGTGCTATATCTTGTAATAGTAACGCTAATTCTTCATATTCATTTGCTTTGCTATGATTCCCCTTTTTCTCTTCGTATTTCATTTTCTCTGTTATCAGCGCATGCAGATCAGAAAAAATCGGGAAGTCTTCATTGGATAACTTATTGATATCCGTATCCCATGTAATATTGAACTTATTATACAATTCAATAAGTGCTGCCTTCAGCAACGCCTTATGCTTATCGGTTAAGGATGGTAAATACAGACTCAGAAATATTTCCAAGTTTTTGATATAGATTGCCATATCACCCATTCCATTTTCATCATCCTTATAAAATACATCTTCTTCATCCACTGGTGTAGGCCTAATCTGCAATGGATTGATTTTACCATTGCTACCACCCCCAGCGTTAATCCAGTCACCACCGAGATTTTCTGTCAAATCTCGGTACTCTCGTTCGGGATCTACAAAGATTATCTTCGTGCCTTTCATGTACTCAGCGAGAGCTATATGCTTAACAACGGTGGACTTTCCCACGCCTGCCACGCCCATCACAGTGAAGTTTGTATTGGTCCTGTCATTCCCACGTTTCCAAGGATCAAGAACCACCAACCCTCCTCCATTATCTCTTCCAAAATAATAACCGGTTCCATCGTTGTAGCCACTGGATGAAAATGGAAATCCACCTACAAAACTACTCATAGGTATGATTCTTTTCAACACTTCTTCTACTGCTTCATCAATAGTGTGATAGGGTGAAATACTTTTAAAGGCTTGCTCCTGAAGGTTTGCCATGATTCTTGTTTTGCATTTATTGGTAGCTATAACACTTTCTGCCTTCCTGCAGATTTTCACGAAGTTGGACTCTTCTCTTGCCGTCGCCATAATCGAAATAATCATCGTTCCGACCGTTTCCCCCATCTGATCGATTTGAAGCATAATCTTTTCGCCATCCATCGCAGCCTTTTCGGCTCTTTGTTGTGCCAAGGGATCTTTAGCAGATTCAGCATTGCCTCGATGCTGGATAATACTTCTGGATAACCCAGATATGAACTCACCGTTATCAATAGGAATAAAGGTAATCCCAACAACCGTACCCGGAATGTTGGTAATCTTCGCTAGCCATCCATAATCTACCTTTTGTGGATACTTGACGATTCCATATATTCTTCCAGTATTTTCTCCGATGATTAGACTGTTTCTTTTGAGCTCTAGGCCCATTGGGGTAATAATGTTGATAATACTTGGATTGATATTTACTGTGCTACTTAAAATTTTACTCATCTGCTGTCTCCTATTCTTCTAAATGCGTATATGCCGGATTATTGACAAGGTTACACAATCTGACAATCTCATGCTCCGAGATTATTTCACATCCAATATTGGCACTTTCAAACTTATGACAAAACTCACGACATTCCTTAAGCAAATCTTGCTCAATGCCTGCTCTGAACCTTGTCCATAACATGATATAGAACTGCCTCTCAACAACCTCACCAGAAACCGCATAATTACTCATAACCATCATTTCATTACGAAGTAGCTCCTTTTGTCTCTGGTCTGTCGTTTCAGAAAGTAATGCTGTGTACTCGTTGACCAGCGGTGTAATATCCACCGGTCTTGATACCGCCAAAAATTTAAATGGCTTTTGAATACTTGAAAGTTCCGCAGTCAGTACTCGACAAATCTGCTCTTTTTCCATATCTGAAAACAGATCAATACTTATCGGATTAATCTTCATATAAGCAATGACCTGACCATCTCTGGTATATAGAAATCTATCATGTATATCTTTTACATTAACAAACTCTTGTGCTGTCATTTGTTGCTGTGTTTTTACATCCACTTTGTTGTTGCTCTTTTTCATATAAAAAAAAGCGCCTCCACCTCCTAAAAGGCAGAGAAGAATCATAATAATCGGTACTATTGGTCCCATAACTTCCTCCTGTTCTAATCCATTAATACCGCCGGTCGTCTAAAATAAATAAAACCGGCACTTTCAGCTGTTGTAACCACTACGTTATTTGCGCCTGATGTACAATGAGCAACCAATATATTGCCCTCGTCATCTTTACCAACAACAATCCCAATGTGATTCACTTTTCTTGTGTAGGGAACTGCTAAAATCGCAAGATCGCCTGCTTCGACAATGCTTTCAGGAATACTGGAGGAATGATTCCATTGTTCAGTCGTTCCATGACCAATTGTTTCAACCGGCAAACCCATATTCACAAACACCCAAGTAACAAAACCGGAGCAATCCAATCCAAATGGTCTTGTTGTTCCTGTTGAAGCACTTCCGGGTGCAGTGACTTCCATATCTGTTCCCCACCTATTATCCCATCCAATTGCTGTGCTTTTGCCACCCCAGAAGTAATTGACCTGTCCAACAATGCTTTGTGCTACTGCTGCAAAATCATCGCCGTTTATATCAAGCACACTTGGAACATAATCTTTGAAGTCTTCAATCTCTTCTCTTGTCAGAAAGGTCTTAACATTGTTGGTAGCTACCAGTACCCCATAACCACTTCGTCGCATTTCACCGATCATAGCCGTCTGAATATCATCAAATCCATATATGACCCCAATTTCTTCAGCCGTAAGACAATCAACTGAAATCGTCTTGGTGACCGTTTCCACCGTTACAGTTGTCGTTACGGTGTTGTTATCTGCATCTGTTGTTTCTACTTCGACTTCCTCAGACGTTGTTATTGTGGATACTGAAATAGTATTCATGTCATTATAAACTTGCCGTAATTTCTCAACTTGATCCGGATCTAGTACGGCCATTTGTTCAGCATTTTCCTGTGTCACATTGTACTTAATTGCATAGGCAATCAGCACATCTTCTGAATTATCAATCATAGTTCCGTCTTCACTTCCCATGATAATGGTATGAATTACGTCCGCTGATATATCTGCTTCTTGCTGTTGTACCTGATATATAAAATCTTCCTTCATGTCATATAAAGCACTAACGACTGATATCTGCTCATCTTGACCACCTAATAAGGCAAAGAATATTGCAAAGGGTGAAGACAAAACCAATAAGATAATAATAAAAGGAATCAGGCAGGCTACAAGTATAGCTTTCCTGCCTTTCTCGTCGGATAAAACTGTTGTTGCTACTTTTGCTACTGCTTTTAGGGTAGCTGGATCTATTGCCATATAATCACTCTCCCAAAGGTGCTATGTGCCAGTCATCATATAAGCTTCCACTAATGTTAACAGCATCTGACAAGTTCATTCGCAACATTCCATCTGGTGTCCACATATCAATTACTGTTGTATAGACTGTATAAGGTGCATCTGGGTACCAAATCGGTGTAAAATGCGTTCTATTGTTGTAGGTCGAGAACTTATTTTCTTGAAACTCAAAGTCTCCGTAACCGGTCATATCAAGAAGTCTACAGTATGTTTCAAAATCAAATTCCGGAAAATAGGAAATTGCATTCTGTACATAAGTCGTATGGCTACTTGGAGCATTGGAATAGATATTGGTTTCAATATCTACATTCACACCGTACCCTGATTTCATGGTATCACCTTCAGCAGTTGGCACTTTCCCATCCGGGACAAGATCCATGGATGCAGTTATTGTTGCATAGTAAGCTGTGTAATCAAAGACCCACTCGCCTTCATCCTTCCATTCACCATTATCTACCCAACTTCCGTAATCCACCCATGAGCCGCCTACATAGACATATTGCCATCCATAGGCAGTATAAATCCAACTGTAATGTGGTACATATACCCAGTTACTTTCCCATTCCCAGTCGGAATACCAAACCCAATCCGGTTCCCAATCCGCATCAAAGACGCCCCATTCTGCAATTGTTTTGTCCGCTTCCAAAGGAATGCCTAGCACTGTAAAACCATCATTTGTATCATTTGCTGTCGGATTCGGTGGGACGTTTTCATTAAGATCAACAACTTTTCCGGTAATCGTTGCTGTTCTGTAATCACCGTCAATTTTCGCTGCAGTATTTCCAGTCACTTGAACTTGAATTTCAACTTCTGTCGGTGACGAAGGTGTATGCCATTTCAACCATACCAATTCAGATCCTCCTGCCGGGATTACCACATCAGTAACGGAAGCATATCCATTAGCTGTAATTGTAACTGTAGCAGTGTTATCAACCGGGTGAGCATAGTAATAGTCACTCATATGTCTATTATCCGGTGTAATATCCTCATCAGCAAAAATTCTTACCGAAGTAATGACATCTGTATCTACTCGGTATTCATAATCATAAGTCGTGTCATTTTCTTCTACTTCATCAGAATTAGGACGTAATATGCGCATTCCCCAGCCACCACCTTGAATGATTCTATCCAAATCCCAGTAGACGTTATCAGCAAGTGCCGTTGTGACAGGATACCCAAACCAACTCTCCTCTAAGAATATTGAGTTGGGTAGATCCGAATGAGTCATACCAGATACATATTGCCCATCATCACCACCTCGGAAATTAAAATACCCCAGCTTCTGGGCTAGGGCATACTCTGTGGCTGTAAATGCAAGAACTGTTTCTCCATCTTTTAGATGGGTTAATACGACAGGCTCATAGACGACAAGCCATGCTACTTCATTTTGGTACTCTTCGTCTACTTTTTCGGGTAGGATTCTGTCTGGTTCACCTAATACAGTCTCTCCGTCAATATCAAACTCTATTGACGATATTAAACCTTCTCTTGTAGTTCCTTGCTTTATTGCATATTCATTGATTAACATATTCAATGTGCCTGTATCTCCAAAATAGGATTTCACAGCTTCAATATTACCACCATGCGTAATAGGAATAGGCGGTGGATCATCCGTTAAGAACTGTGTGAATTCTATCGGTGATAATGATTCACCATTTAGATAATCTATCTTAGACCCAGCAGAACCAACTGTGCCTTCAGGAATACTAAACGTTGAAGGCTTCACATAAATTGAATTGCTACCTAGTTCGTGCCACTGTCCAGATAAACTTGAAAATTCATCAGTATCATCGGACAAACCAACAAACACCGAAACCTTATACATATACTCAGAAGTTCTGTAAAAGCCTTTATTCTCTAACGCATCCCCAGTTTCACCTGAACCTGTATCTGCATTATCATCTGCGAAAACAACAACTGTGTTAATCAACAGAATAATCATCAAGGCAATAAACGTTATTTTTTTCATTTTTACCTCCAAAAAAAGTGACCCCGATTAGAGGCCACTACCAATAACTAATTATTTAGTTACACTTCAAAATTTATCCCCTTCACCAGATGGCACACCATCTTGATATAGGTCTTCACCTAAAGATTCTCCACCATCACCATTCCCGGGAATATTATCCTGTAAGAACGGATTTTCACTATCTGGAACCAAGTTACTTCCTCGTACTTCATCTTGCTCTTCTTCCGGCTCTGTGTCCGGCACATATGTTACTTCTGCTTCATCATACTCAGGAACAACATCCGGATTTGTCAAATCATCATCCGTCACAGGTTGTTCTTCAGGTGGCGTTGTATCAGGTTTATCAGGCACTTCTGCTTGTGGTTCAACTATTTCTTCAATAACGATCACATCAACTTCTGTATCGCCTGCTTCCTCTCTGTCGATACTAGACACTTCTATTGCTTCATTATCTACATTGACTTCAACAACATCATCTTGATCTGGATCTATCTGCTCAACAATAACACCACTTGATTCTCCATTCTTGGCATTATTTTCTGCAGTTTCATCAACGTTAATATCTTTGACAACAGGTGTAATAGCCTGCTCATCTGTTGCTACAGCTGCAACATTATCATCTTTTCCTTGAGTTGATGTATAAATAAGTCCGATCAATACAGCACAAATCACAATCAAAAGTGTTACGATTCCATGTTGCTTAAACTTTGTATTTTTACTCATTTCAACTTCCTCCTTGTCCTAGGTATATCCTTTAATACCAAACATAATCTATTTTTTATATACTAATCCTCATAATCTAAAGTCATATAATGATGTTATCAATAAAAATAGCTCACGTCTAGGTTTCGTCAAAACTTCGGCGTATACCCAGCCTCAACTTTCATCTCAATTACCATTGGCGGTATACGCTCCCATCCAAAAGCAGTCGGTACAGTCAATGTCAGATAAACCTCTGACTCAAACCTGTCACTATTACTCATAGGCGCAAAAGGCGCATTGATGACATTTAAATTCATATCTGTGATTTCATATTCCAATTGACCATCAGTATATTTCTGACCGAAAGATAATCCTAAAAGTATGGATAACTCATTCATGACTGCGCCTTGATCAACCTGAGTTAACCAATCATCACCATACAAAGCATATCCACCGGAATAGCCTTCACGAAGTCCGTTATACACATCATCATAATTCCCAGTAGCTACTGATATCACAGCAGATTGAACAGCATCACGTACACCTTTTGCAATGATTTGTAATCTCAAGTATTCGCCGACTACTGAAAATACAAGCAGCAATACTAAAATCACCACCACTGCTTGTATTGCCATGTTACCCTCATTATTCTTAAGTACTTTTAGTTTTTCCAATATACCTCCGACCTCCCTGTAGATTTCGAGGTTAACGTGATCGGAAACGATCCGAACTCAAAAAATCCAATGTCCACTACTTGTGTGACCGTTACTGTGAACTCTTCATTTAACTGAACCCTACCTGTTGTGGACCAATTAATACTTGGATCTAATCCGGTAGTAGCTCGTAACTCATTGGCTTTGATATTTGTTGCACTTCCTATTCTTCCTTCGATTTCAGCAACCCTTGCCAATTCATCAGCAAAAGTATTCAATTCATTCTTGGCAATGAATACAGGAAATACTTTCATTCCAAGAGCAATAACCAATAATGCTACTAACAAGATAACAACCACATCAATATATCCTTCGCCTCGTTGATCTTTTAATATCATTCTAGTTCTATCCATCTAAGCACCATCCTTCTAAAACATATTTCCTAATGTACTGATAATCTCAATGAACATCACTGACAAGTACATCAGCATAAAGCAAAACAGCATGGCAAATGAGTACTTACGTATCTTACCCGGTCGTTCTTTTGCCAATGATTTCAATCGCTGAATCTCCATCTGTTTCAATGAAAAGGTTAATGTCTGAAAATACACAACACCGTCACTGCCATTAAGAACACCTTGTAATCCTCTACAAACTTCAGATAGCTTTGAGCTTCCGATTCTGCCTTCAAATCTTCGTATAGCTTCTTCGTAGCTACCTGAACGCATATCTGCAATAGTAATTTCCAACTCACTCTTAAAACTCGGACCGGCATTAGCCCTATAGGTTTCAAGAACACTCAATACATTTCTACTTGCCATAAACTCCTGGGTCAGAGTTGCCACAAACCTTGGTAGTTCATATTCGATGTCCTCTCTTCGATCTTTGACTGCTTCTGTGGCACTTCTTATTTCCTTAAAATAGATTGCAATTGATAAAAAAGTGACCACCGGAAATAACAGTGGCATAAACATCAAAGCAGGTACAATAAATAGCAATGTAAACCCAGCTTTTACCCAAGCTCTTGCTATGTATGTTTCCGGTGATAATTTGATTTCTGCTGACTTCAAAATATAGGCCCATCGATGCTTCTCCGTATCTGTAAGTTTTATGAATCTACCTACTTTCATTGATACTTCATTGATAAATACGTCAAAGTTCTTTTGTTTTCTCTTCTCACGTTTATCAACGATCGAAATAGCCTTTGTTGTTCTATGTGTGGGCAGTTTAAGTACATCAGCCAGTATCATATACAACCCAATGGCAAGAAAAATGGCGAATCCTGTCAAAATATAACTCATTACGCTCCTCCTTCCTAACGCCTGTAGTCGATTGGTTTACTAAGTCGCACAACACCTGCTATGGATATAAATAGAATCAAGCCACATACAGCCAAAACAAACTTACCAAGCGTCGTATGCATCAAGGTTTCATACCAATCTCTATTCAAAAAATACATCAAAGGGATATTTCCGACTAATAAAACTGCCATTGAAATAAACTCCTTTACTGGCTCAAAAAGCAAATAATCCAGCTCTGCTGATACAATCCTCATATCCGATAGTTTACTCACAATCGGTGTCAGTGTACTCTTTAAATTTTTATCTTCCTGACAGTCAATGACAGCATTAATCCACTCATGAAATACCGGGCTATCTACTTTATCCTTTAACCCATTAAGTGCAATCTTAATATTGGAATTGATAAGTTTCGTCTGCATCAAAAATGCTTTGAAGACATCATGGACCGGTGGATTGATATAATCGATATTTTCATCAATTGCTGTAATGATGCTTTCACATCTTAAATATGAAGTTGTGATAATGGAAAGTGCAGTCTCTAACTCATTGTTCAGATCCTTCTTCCATTTGATTGATAAGAACTTCAAATACCAGAAGGGCAGCAAAGCAAACCCAATAGCAAAAACCGGTAGGATAAACATATTATTCATGGCTACAGCAAAAAAAGCACCGACTACCATAAGGATCAAAGAAGTAATGATCATCATCGTAAATCGGTGCTCTTTTCCGGTTGCTTCAAGTATGACGTTCGTATCAGCTATTAGCTTTTTGATGCCACGTTTCTTTTTCTTGGAAGTAACTGAATGTACTTTACCTTGTATCGTTTCATCTTTTCGTTTGAGGTTTCTAGTAGCTTCTTCCAAGAACATAAGCGGTGTCATGCCAAAGATAAGCCACATACCTGTTACCATGATGATAAAGGCAATATATATGACTGAATTCATACAACATCCACCTCCTGACTGTCTTTCCATGCTGCATCAACAAAACGATACATGAGATGCTTTGGCATTCCATTTTCAAGTAATCGCTTTTGCATAGCCTCCGAAATATCATTGACCTTTTCATAGTGACCGATAACCTTTTGCTTGCCATCAATGACCTTACTGTCTGTCACATTGTATTTATAAATGGTTCTGATATCTCTGTTACCGTCTTCATCGATGACGCACTCTGTAATTTCCATGATATGCCTAGAGTTATCTTCCAAACGTTTACAAAAGGCTACAATCGGAAATGCTTCGGTCACCAGATTATAAAGAGTACGTTCTGCCATATCATATCGTTGCTTACAAAGGGTGACCATTCTATAATAGGTGGCAATACATGAACTGGCATGAATGGTCGTTGTTACCCCATGACCGGTCCTTGCAGCTTCTTGGGCAAAAAATGCTTCTTCAGATTTCATCTCTGCAACACAAATATAATCCGGATTAACTGTAAGTCCGGTTTCAAGAAGCTTTACCATGGTAATATTTTGTCTCGGATCATCACTATGCCTAGTCACGGTATGAATCACATTATTGATCACTACGTCCTTTTCATTCCTCTTAATTAATGTATACCATCCCTAATAATTTAGGGTAGGTATTTTTAACGATAGGTAAGTCTTTGAAATTATCTCCAACTTTTCCCCCGCCTCACACCGTACGTGAGAGTTTCCCCTCATACGGCGTTCCATCGGTTATTATTTATACATATTAATTTTGATAATTCAATTAAATTTTGAAATTTCCAACTAGCTCACGAAGCTTATTAACTTTTGACAATGCAAAGGTACTAAGATTTAATTTTCCTAAATATTTGGCTATTGTTTCATCATCAGCAGCGTGTATCAATATATGTACTTCGTCTTTAAGATAAATCAAGTTTTCATATTTATCTGTACCCCCTTTATTCTTAGGGGTTTTGTGATGTACATGCATGCTACCAACTTCTAACTTTTCATGTGTTACTGCACATTTTCCATTTTGTCCAACATAAAGAGATATTTTGTTATCATTGAACTCTATACTTTCGTAAGAGATTGGTGTTTCCATTAAATATTTTAGAACCTTATAATTCACATTATTGAGAGTGGAATGAATTTTCATTCTACCTTCTTTTGTAAAATTACATTTTTCCTGCGAAAACCCTTTAGGAATTTGGAATTTTATCAATGATATTGGAAAAAGTGCTATATCGTTCACATAATATACTTTACCTTTGTAATCGCCATAATACTTAATAAATGTTTTACTCTTATTACCTTTCTTTGTACTGTTGTTTCTAAGCCTGTTATAAAGGTTCTTTTGCAAAGGGAACGCAATCTTTCTAAAATCAAGGTATACCCTAGTAGCCACTTTATAATAATTATGCATTCCTAGTATGGTAGCATTATACTTATTAACTGTTTGCTTACAAGGATTATGCTGTATACCTTTAATTCTTTCTTTCAACGTTTTTGTAATCTTAAGTTTTGCTTTGTCTGATACATGTGATTTAACAACCCATTTATTTGACTTCTGATACACTTTCATTTTTGTCCCTAAAAATTCTGAATATGCCTTTTTGAGATTAACTACTTTTGATTTTTCCTTATTTACTTCTAAGTTAAGGCGACTTTTTAGCCAATCTTTTACTGCGCACATCATAATTTCAGCATGATCAATGTTTGTACAAAATATACGAAAGTCATCAGCATACCTAACAATAAAACACTCTTTGAGATTTGTAGTTTTTAATGCCCTGTATTTATGTCTACATGCGTATTGATATCTTGTGGGCATGTATTCCCATTGACTAGCAACCCACCAATCAAGTTCATTTAGAACAACATTTGATAGCAAAGGGCTTAGTATTCCTCCTTGAGGTACACCTTTTGATTGAACGCCTATTCCTTTGACTTCAGCCTTAAGCATTTTCGAGATAATACATATCAAATTTTTATCTCTTATTCCCATGCTATATAATTGTTTCAATAACTTTGAATGATTTACATTATCGAAAAACCCTTTAATATCAACATCTACTACATAATGAAACCGCCCTTGATTACACAATGATGACGCTCTTGCTAATGCATGATGTGTACCTCTGTTTGGTCTAAACCCGTAACTATGTTTGTAAAACTTAGCTTCACATATAGGCTCTAACACCTGGAGTATACATTGTTGAATTAACCTGTCTTCGATTGTAGGAATTCCCAAAGGTCTGATTCCACCGTTGGGTTTTGCTATCTCAACTCTTCTTATTGTTTGTGGTTTATAGTTTCCTAATCTACTTTTCACATAATTGATTAGCTTTTGAGGTTCACTTTTCCCAACATCTATAATATTGGTTTTATTAGTACCTTTTGTTTTGCTTCCCTTGTTTTTCTTAATATTTCTAAAAGCAAGCATTACATTTTCGTCGCTAGTTATTATCGATAGTAGATTTTTAAACTGTTTACCATTTTTGCTTTGTTTATATAGGTTGTCAAATGTATCTTGGATATTGTAATACTCATTATTCCTAAGTTTCTGCTTTTTGAGAATTTCTCTTTTAATTGTCATAGGTCGGCTTTTCTCCTAATGGATTATTTTGCCTCTCTTAGTCTTACTCGAACCCTATTCGCTGTTGTTTTCAAAATTAACATTTTAATATAATAACTGACTAGTGGCTATCCCTCCACCATTTATTATCATGGCTTCATTGGTACTGTGCCACCACTTTCACTATAGTTAAAACAAGTTATACTTTCGTTTTCCTTGTTAACACTTCAACAGAATTTAGCCCTCCATGTCTATAGCTTCCCACGTTCCGATAATCATATCTTTGCATATACTATTAGGTTTTCTCTTTAAGCCTGCTTGCTTGATATTGCCTGTAACAATATAAGGTTTTTCATATCAACCAATCTTACTCAACCTCACAAACTACACACTAAGTGCAATTAGCCTTTCGACTAACACGAATTTTAGACCCGTACATTCAAGAATTCGTCATTCAAGTGTTCTTGCACTTGAAATACTAACCATAAGTATTTTTTAGACCCCCAGTCTATCATACACTTGACCACCTCTGGTTCACTGTTCCTCAACTTAACTTGTTAGGGTGTATTCTCAACTGACTTCACCGAGCTTATGACCCTTATATGCTAAATCATATAACGCCATTCGGAGTATCAGGGTTAGCGTTTCAGGACGTTACGCCTTCATTCCACTATTTCTAATTATCAGTTCTACTAAATTAGAACTTACACGTTCATTATTTAGTGCGTAACCTTTTCAGTTACGAACGTGTCGCACGATTAAACTCACGAGTACCATTTTCAATGGTATAGATTCTTTTGTTATCCGGTAACGTTGATAAGATCCAGCTCATCAAAGTAGTCTTTCCACTAGATGTTGCACCGGTCAGACACATACTTTCACCGTATCGATGGGTATAACTGAGAAAATCTAACATCTCCTCATTGGCTGTGTTATGATCAATGAAATCCTCTTTTGAAAGTTTCCTTGGATTTACAATCCGGATTGATACTGCAACACCAATATTATTGTCAATAACCCCATGCCCAAGAACCGTGATTCTGATTTTTTCAGATAAATGACCAACCACAATTGGCTGTGAGCTATCAAGAATCATACCTGACTTATGAAGCAATCTTCTCATCACGTCAACTGCATGGGATGGCGAATTAAATTGCTCTTTCGTAGGCAATATCTCGCCATTGGAATAGGTCACCTTAATATCGTTCCATGCGTTCACATTGATTTCTTCGATGTCATTTCTAAATAGATATTTGGTAAGGAAAGAATACTCTGCCATTTCAGAATATAGGGTTTCTACCAATTCATCATGACTCATATCTTCAACAGCCAATGAATAGTCCATCAGATACTTGGTGATATAGGCTTTAATTTGGTCTTTTTGACGGTCTGCATCATCACTAATCAATAATGCATACTTTCCTGAAATATAGCCTTGTACCTCATGTAAAACGTCTTCAAAGTCCCGGATATTCTGAGCTGATTCAAATAATCCTGTATTCACTATTCATCACCTCGCTTTTTAAAAAGACCACCAAAGCTTTTTTTCTCTTTTGGTGGTCTATAATCCATTTCATCGTCTTGAGCTTTTTCTTTTTTAATTTTAAGTTTCTTAGGTTTTGACCTAACTTTCTCTTCTTCATCAGCAATCAACAGCGCCAACTTTTTCACTTCATTAACATAGAGCTTGCTTTTGTTCTCGGTCAGATCATCAAAAAGTCGAGCTTCATAGAATTGCCGTTCAATCTCCGGTGCATACTTTAACTCCGTATAAATCCCACCAATTTTATTTGCTACCATATCACTTGGCAGTTCCGGTTTCACATTGGACAGAATCTTTAATTGTTGACCGTTCTTATATTTTCTCTCCCTAAGAAGTGGTAAACAGGAGTCAAAGAAACTAATCGCCTTTAAATCAGGCGTTATCAACCGTATGACTTGATCCGATAATTCTAAGGCTGCTCTTGAAAATAAATCTTCCCCGACATGACTGCTGCAATCGATTATAATATGATCCGCAAGGTGTTTAATCAATATGAACAAATCAACAATTCGCTCCTTACTATATTTGGCATAGGTTCTGTCATTTTCGCCATGCAAATAGCTCATCACTGTCATATGTCGATTCCCACTGACCGGAATACAGGCTTTTAAGATGCTTTCCTGTGTAATCTGCATAGCTGACAACAATGCGCCTAATGATTGATCTTTGGTTGTCACAAAAGGTAATACAGTACTTATAACCGGTGTTTCATGGTCACAGTGTATCAGAATTACATTCTTCTTCTGTTTGGCAAGCTCATTAGCTAACTTAATACTTAAAGCTGTTTTTCCGCTATTCGGATTTCCCCAAACAGCAATAACTTTATTCAGTTGCATTTAAATCACCTTCTTCCGATTCGATAGTTGAATCATCAACAGGAACTGCTTCACTGTCGTCCATTTCTCTTAAACCTTCCTCTGATTCATCTTGATTTAGTAACTCTTCTTGTAGAAGTCTTTCTTCTTCAGCTAGACGTTCTTCTTCCTCTTGTTGAGCCTTTATCTCATCAAGAACCGCTTGTTGCTCGGATAAGAACTCATCACAATTATCTTCACTGCCCCGATATACAAACACAGCATGAATCTTCCCTTTAATTTCAAGATCTGCCAAGAGTTTTGCTTGTTCTGCTGTTACCTTCAAGGTAATGGTAGATGGCAGCTCTTTTTCATCTTCAATATAATCACTATCCTCATCCGGTACATATTCTTCAGTATCAAGTCCTGACGATGCTGTAACTGCCAATACTTGTACGTACTGCAATTCTATCGGTGTAATGGTTTCTTTTCGCTCACCATAATCAGATACCATAATGGTTATGATGTCACCCGGTTCAAGCTTTCCTGAAAATCCTGCTGCAAATGTTTTAATGGTTACTGAAATGGCCCGTTCCGTTCCATCAAAATCATAAAGATAAGCATAATTAACAAGAGGACCATCTGATAACTTGTCAGCCATGAGATAGTCCCCTTTGTAAATGTCACTATTTGCATATTTTCCTATAATATCCTCCTTGATTCGGATGACGGCGTCCGGTAAGTTATATTCACCGATTTCAACTACTTGCAGCATGTCCTTGGTAATCGCTTCTCCTTTCAGAATATTCTCGCTAACTCGTACCACTTCTGTCTTTGCAGTAATTGCACTGTTGTACATGGGTGTTAAACCAAAACATATAGCTAACGCCACTACTATACAGGTGATACCTATGATGGTGCGGTTCCTTAAGATCCTTTTCATTTTTTTCCTCCTTAAATTTTGGTATAATAAAAGCCCTCAATTTTGAAGGCATGTTGTTTCAAACTTTATGTATCTATAATATTTATCTGTCAAACACTCCATAACCTAACAATTTTTATGTTTGCTACATTACTGAAATTTTAGTAAAATACTCATATATCAGTCTAGGAGGCCTTACCATGACCACAACTAAAATCAATAAAACTAATCCAATTAAAAAGTTATTCAAATATGTATTTAAAGAATTCAGTATTGCTCTTACTTTAAATGCACTTTATATAGCATACATACTTCTAGGCAAATATAAAAACGGCTTAATACTTGAAAGAGCAGGGCAACTCCTTAACATTAATAAGAATCATTTGTTCTACTTCACACTAACTTTAATCCTTTTCGTTGTAGTAATATATTCAATGTTCTTAGCTTTTCGCTTGATTAGAAGAATATTAACAGAACCATCTGAAAGTAGATTATTTAAATTCAAAGCGCTTTTAATTTTTTATTTTCTAACAGGTTTTATAGCCTTTTCTTCATTTTATTATCTACTAATGTCTAATGGATCACACTTTAATGGAATTATAAATACGACAATGACTTCTACAATAATGTCAAGTATTTACTTTACCTTTATTACTTTCTTTACAATTGGTTATGGTGATATAACACCAGTTTCAGATTTTGCTAGAACACTCGTAATATTTGAAACACTGTTCTCATTCACAACTCTTAGTATTTTTCTTACTTTTCTTTTTAATATGTTCGAAATAAATAATAAACATAATAAAGAGTAGTATCTTAGTAAAATTATTTATTCCAAATACAAGATTTCTTTCCCTTTATTTCTTGCGTATTCAATTTCATTAGAAGCACTGGCACCAATATAACCATTCACATTTATCACATAAATAGCATCGGATAAATCAATCTTCTTTCTATGCGATAAATCCAACATTGCCTCTATTTCCTTAGTTATCTCAACTCCCTCTAAATCTTCTATTGTAAAAACTTGATGTCCTTGAAGCGCTAAATCTTTTTGGGCTTCATCTATTTCACTTCTAAATCTAGCACTACCACACAATGTAATAACCATAAATTATTACTCCTTTTTCATGTATAAATTATTTAAAATGTATATCCAATATTGACTCGTCATCATGAACAATAAGTGCTTCACTGAACTCTCCTGTTTTATGTAATAGTGGAGATAATGCATAAATATCTGGCTCTGACGAAAACTTATCTTTAGGTAGTTGATGAAGTTCTTCTACATTCATCCACATATTATCTCCCTCACGATTAAATTTAATCAGATTTCCACTATATAACATTGTTTTGTACATAAAACATATATATCTTCTATCCGTTGTTTTATGGCTCCAATGTACGACACCACAAGGAATCAAACCTTCAACTTCAAGGCCTGTCTCTTCTTTAACTTCTCTTATAGCACATTCTATCATCGATTCGCCTTTTTCAACATGCCCTCCTGGAAAACTAATCCCTGGATATTTCAACTTGCGTTTCTGAACTAAGACGTAACCATCTTTTCTTTCTATCATCACAAGTGTTACTAATTCTACATTCATAGCTGGCCTCCATTATACTTTGTATTTGAACTTCAGGCATTTTTCAAAAGCAAAAATCCACTTTGTTCAAATACTTTTCGAGCTGCTGCTGTTCAGCTTATTATTTGTGCTGAAATCCAACTCAAATAAACATATGGTACAAACGGAAAATATAAACTACTTCTTTCTCGTTTCATTTGATAATACAGGAGAGTAAATAAAATAGCAAATATCAAGCTCATGATTAATACAACAACCGTATTTTCTATCCCATTTGCAAATCCTAAAGCAGCAACTATCTTAATATCACCACCCCCAATACTATCATTAACAATAAGAGCCATTATTAGTAATGGTAAAGGACAAAGTACAAACCCTGCTAATGATTCCAATGGTTGTATGTTTATTAAACCAGCCAATAATATCAAAACGTTAATCCAATCTGGAATAATCCTACTTTGGAAGTCAAAGTATGCTCCCATTATCAATATGCTAGATACCAACATTCCCTTTATTTGTATCAAAATAAAGTCATGAGACCACACGCACAATAATATATTCAGAGCTATTAAGAAGCATAAAATTACCTTATGCTTCCAAGGCATCATCAATAGCAACCTCAAGTCCTCTCTCATCCTCCACCACCTCCCCAAGATATTCCATCGTCTTTGCCCACAATACATGCTCATCCGAGACTTCAATAACTGATCCATCATGTTTTTCATACATTCTATCCAACAGATTATCGACTTCTTGCAACAACTTCATATCTTCCATGCTAAAACAATCCTGATATCTGAAGATACTGAACGTCTGCATTTTAAGTGCAATTTCTGTCATCAAATTTCCCATTTTATAAGGTGTTAACTCTACCACCTTAGTCATAAACGCTTTGTACTCTGCCTGCACCTTTTCATGAAGCCTCTCTTCAACGAATTCACATTCACGGTATAATGCGTATTCTCTCGTGAGCTTCGTCCAATTCACTTCAGTTCTATAGTAATCATGGTCCACAAAAAAATCATAAAACTTACTCAAAGGAAAATCTTGTTCCATCAATATATCCACGATGTGTTCAGGTATAAAGGTGTGTTCGAAGCTATCCTTTAACTTCTGGTAGACATATTGAATCGTATAATAAGATTCACCTGCTACTGGTTCTATGATGCCTTTATGAGCACGATCCAATTCTTCTTGCATACGATTAACGATTTCCTGTTTTTTATCCACAAAATCACCCTTCCTATAAGATTTCATACACATTTGCCCGTCGAGTTCCATCTTCATCTGATTTGCTATATATCCTGATGTATCCACCATCTTCCAATCGATGAAGATTTCTTCGAACGGCTGTTTTACTGATGTTCAATAGCTTACTGATCCTGCTAATTGAGATTTGTAGTCTACCGACATTTCCGGAATAATCACATAGTAGCGTATAGATATACTTTCCGGTTATTGTCGCATCCAAAGAACCTGCCATTTTGTATTTCAATCCATAATCATCCATATCCTCACTTCCATTCTTCTAAATACTTATATTTATAAACCTTCTGCGATTTCGCAAATCGAATCATAAATCCCACTTGATCTACAACCGATATATTGTTCTTGTCTTTTGTCAGCATCATGACACTGCCTGCTATAGAAATCAGCATAAATACCACACTGGTCACCACATTCTTAAACAGCAAAAACAGTAGCGCATCAATCCCACCTGCAGCCAAAGTCACAATAATCGTCTTCATGAGTTCTTCTTTTCCATACCCATCAAAGATTTCAACTCTGTTTTTTAATCCTTGTGGAATATATAATCTTTGTTTCATTCCTGCTTCCATAATTCACCGTCCTTATCCATAATAATGCATTGCCAAGTCTCTGATAATATAAACAGATTCAGCCATGATATAGAACATGATTGTATTCTTAATGCGCTTTTTATACGTGACTGCCTGCTCTTCATCACTGGCCATTGAGATAAAACAGTATACAATTCGAAGTACTGATCCTGAACGAATTAATACAATCAGCAAAAGAGCTAAGTCTTCTACAATATCCATGTTTTACCTCCTATTTTGTAATCACCGATTTACCCATTTGATAAATCCTAGCCGTTGAATAAATCTTGTTCATCATGCCACCGCCACCTTGTCCACTGGAAATGATGATGAACTCTTGCAAGAACTTCGGCGTTCTAAGTGCTAATAGTAAAGCTGCCAGTCCCCAAAACACATGAGTGTTTAACATCAAAGCTGTACCTAGCTTCGCTAAAACGATCTGCACCAATACTGCTAGAGTACTTTGAAAAAACTTCTGAATATAGGTTCTAAATACACCATTGTCATTGTCCATTAATCCAACACAAGCAAGGGGTACACCGACCCTTAAGATTAGTATTTCTAGGCCTCTTGTTAAAAATTGAATATATAACATAAAAAAGCAAACAAAGAAAATCAAGGAAATGATTCCTGTAAAAATTCCTGCTGTTGATATCCCTGTTATTACTGCCGAAAAATCTGTTGCCATACCATCTGATACAATATCTAACACCTGACTGCTCATATCAGCAATAATATCTGCTAACCAATCGTAAAGTGTAGGAAAACAGATAGCCACAGCTAACGCCTTAAAAAATCCCGTAAGCAAAATAATGGGTTCTGTATCTGCATCTCCTTCTGTCCAAAGAATATATCTTTCAAACCCCTTCTTTAAAAATTTCAAAATAATCAATGATACTCCAAAGGCAAAAAAGATATCAAAGATGCCGCTAATCCCATTTGTCCCAAGAAGCGTATCCATATAATCCTCTGCATGGAGAGCAATAGGAACAATTCCCTCAAGCATTGTATTTACATATAATAAACAGCCTGTTAAAATGGCTGAAATTAAAAGCATTATGACAAACTCCATCGATTGCCTCCTTCCTTTAAAGATAGCCTGTGACAAACCTGTCACAGGCTATGGTCTTAGGCTAATTACCCGGCAAAATCAAACATATCCTGAATACGTTCTTCAAGAGTAGGCAAGATAATATCACCGAATAATGCATAAAGCCCTGCAAGCAGTAATGCACCGATCACAACGGAAATCAAGATTTTTACCGCGCTATCAACGAAGCCTTCGGCCTTGTTATCACTAAGGATCACCTTAGTTCTTACTGCTAAGTCGACAAGTTTCATTTGTGCTCTTTTTGCTAATTTTTTCATTCGTTTTCCTCCATAGAAATCATTTTTTTGTTATATGATTGCTCTTAAACTGTTTCTTCAGATTAAGAGTAGTAACCGATAATAAGGTTAAGTGTTGCTGCCGTTAGAACTGCTCCAATGACTGAAATAATGGCTGTTGTGATACGGTTATTCCACTTTTTGGTATCCATCTCATCTGCTGCACTTCGTCTAATGAAGAAGTAAATAATGAGTACAATACCTACGATTGGTGCTAGGATCATTAACCATACTGTCAGATCATCAATCAGTTCTTCTGTACCTGTTGCTAACTTGCTGTTACCAATTCCACTTGCATAAGCTCTTGTTGAAGTCAGCAATAAAATATAAAAGGCAATGGATGTTTTTTTCACCCATTGCCCTAGTTTTTTTATTCTTTTTTTCATGTTCAATTGTCTCCTTTCGCATAACGCTCATAAGTCATATCCTTACTTCCGCTATTGACGTAATATTCCCATATATTCCATGTATCAATCTCATTCTTCGCCTTCCTCGCTATTCTATTCGCCTCCCTTACTTGTCGAATCTTCCTATTATGTTCCTTGTCCCCTAATCCAAATAGGTCATTGAAATACCACTTAGATAAATCTGGCGCTTGCATCATTGCTGGGTTACTCCTTGATGTCACAAGACTGTACGGTCTGCTAATCAATCTGATTTCATCCACCGTTAGTAACGCCCTGCTCGTCAGGTTAATACTGTGTGAACTTGACGGTGTCGTATGCTTAGCATGTGATGAAGTCAAGGAATAGGTGGATACTGTATAGTTACCCAATTTCTTTGATATTTCTTCAAGAGTCTGTAAATCATCAGCCTGAAGATATATCCATGTTTCACAGTTAGATTTAATAGTACCTGCTACTTCTTTTCCATACTTTTCATCCAACTGCATGAAACTTTGTAAAAACAGGTTAAAGCGAATACCTCTGCCGCCTCCGACAGTCAGTTTATTTGCAAAATCCGGTATTTTAACAAAGTTACCAAACTCATCCAAACAAAAATTCATACGTCGCTTTAACCGTCCACCACGACTGTCAGCATTCTTAACTAATTGCATATACGTCTGATTAACAAATAAGCTGGCCAGACTGTAGTAGGTGCTTTTTTCATCTGGAAGAATCATATAAATGACTTGCTTTTTGTCACCGAAATCTTCCAGTTTCAAATCACTTGTATCAGTCATTTGATGAATCAAAGGATTTGTAAATAACCTCAATGTTGTTAGTGCTGACGTATAAAAGCTCCCTCTGGTTTTTGAAGGAGCCACTTCACTTATAGACAACAAAGCCTTTGCCGGATGACTTGTGGGTATGTTTTTCATATACTTTATAAGTGGCATCGAATTGTTGACTGTCTTACACATTTCACTGATGAAAAAATATACATTGCTCAGATTTTGAAACCGTCTGTCGGTACCATTTCGATTATCATATACAACAGACATAATAGCACTGGCAATGATTGAAGCTTCTCCATTGGTCCATATCTTTTCGTTATGATTATCTTCAGGTACCAAGGATGCGGTCAAATCCCAGGTTGCATCGACAGCCTTTGGTATATCATCTTGATCAATGGCATCAATCACCGGTTGAAGAAAGTTATATCTTGCACTTTTCAGTGGATTTTTAAAATCAATACAGATGACTTCATATCCCTTTTTCTCAAGAAATGGGTAGGTATAATTGTAGATTTCACCTTTTGGGTCACTGATGATCATACTTTCTCCTGCCATTCCTAATGTACCTATAGATTGAAGGACGACACTCCGTGATTTTCCTGATCGTGTTGCTCCAATACAAAGCACATGGGTATCATCGTCTACATAATAAATATGTTCCGAAAACCCTTGTTTCTTCTTTCCAATAACAATACCACCGGATGGCAGCTCCGTTTCACCATGTTTATCCATTTCAAAACATCTGAATACTTTTTCTTTCTCATTATCTGTCATCCACCTGGCTGATCCAAATTGCTTCTGTCCTGCTGAGACAGGTGTCGATATCTCCGGTGTAACCTCCACTAGATTTGACTGATAAGGTTTGTGATTGGCTACATAATAGTATATGGCACTTATCAGCATGAAGCCTTGTAAACACATAAATAGATATCTATGAGAAACATCTTCTGCCATGCTACCCAAACATTCACTAAAAGTAATCCACCTTAAGATATCAAACCTATCCGTCAATGCAAAATGTAGGGTTGTTGAAAAATGAATATTCAACCACAATCCAACAAGAAATATTAATACTGATGTGATTAGCTTTATTCGTTTGTACTTCATCTCACATCTCCAATCCGTCTTCCGGTGCCACACCTGCATCTTCCAATAGCTCATGTTGTTTGATTTCCGGTACGATATCACCTATCTTTTCCAGTATTGTGCCAATTGACTTTTCAGCTTGATAATCAAGATTAGGATCTAATCCAACTAATGCAACAAGACTTGAATGAATCACTTTCAATTGTGATTCTGTGAACTTCTTATAAGGGTCTGTCAATCCTGCCCGTTCTGAAAAATCTTCTTTCGCTGATTCATAATCACTGAAATAGTGACCATAGTTAACACTTTTTCCATCAAGAGCATATTGCCATGTGACAAACTCATATTCATTGATGTTTTGCATTTCCCTCATCGCTAATACAAAGTCATTGAATTCTAACAGCTTTCTATACCCTGCTCGTAATCCTGAAAGGTGAAGTTCCTCCGCCTCTTCATAGTTACTAAAATACTCTTTGATGTTTCTAACTGTTCTGAAGATATCAGGATAAGCATTGGTATTAATACCACCGTTTTCAAATAAGATACAAAGATCTTTGTCCCCTTGATAAATATGACAATATTGTCCTTCCTCCTCAACCATCCTGCACTTATAGCCTAGTTGTCTAATCTGCTTTACGATTTCATCTAACATCTTTTTGGTCATTTTATGCCTCGCTTTCTACATATCCATACCGGATTCTTTATCCCAATCCAATCCTTTACCTTTTTTTAATTCTGCTATCTTATCTTTTAGATCATTCCCTTCCAATGTGCTTAATGGGTAGTGGGTTGCATTTATAGAATGGTCGTTCTTTTGAAGTAACTTAATGCTGGATAATAACAGCTCAAATGTATTTTGCTGCTTTCGCTCTTTGGCATACTGAACATTCTTTTCAAACGCTGCAAGCAATGCCTCTTTTGTAAAATGCTCCGGTGGATATAACTTTCGATTTCTACACTTTTTACCGTCCTTGTTTGTAAATGTGATGTACTTACGTTCATCCGACCAGCTAACACCATAGCCCAATTTACCCATATGATTGATGAATTCCTCTTTGTTCTTCGAAGACCATTTACACGCCTTTACCGCCAGAAAGAGTTCATATTTCCAACTCGCGCCTTTATCTTTGGTTCGATATTCACCTCTATTGACATGACCTCCCTTTTTCCCTTGTGTAATGATCAATCCATATTTTCTACAAAGATCATCTGAATAATCTTTGAAAGCCTGCAATTCCTCTTTGCTCTGTCGCCACTTTTTACCAGATTCCATATGAACCGTATTAACGACAAAATGGGTATGCAAATGATCTCTGTCCGTATGAACAGCGTATGCCACTTGATACCCATTAAAAGATTGGTGCTTAACCAACTCATCAGCTATTTTCTTGATTATTTCTAGTGTTACTTTGTCGTATGGTGCAAAGCTTTGTGTGAAATGGATGTATTGCCTGCCTTTTGTTTTATTTTGCGCCCTTTTTGTCATATACATATCATTGTAAGGTTTCAGGATATTGCAATTGTGTGTTCCCTTTAATTGTTCCTCTGTTTTTGCAGGATTATTGATGTATTCCAGAGCTCTTTTCAGTGCAGATAAGGAATCATTCTTCCCATTGATAAATTCTATGACTGCCATGTTCTCACATCTCTTCTAGATCATCTTCATCATCCATTTCAGAAGTCGCTGGACCCATCCTAGATGCCATTTCAACTAGCGAATCAAGAATCTCTTTAGCATCTTCCTCTTTCACACCTATTGCCTGATACAATTCCTTCAATCGCTCAATGGTTGAATGCGGATGTTCTTGGAATAAAATAGACTGCTTAATGTCCCTAGAACAAAGCAGCTCACCTTTTCCTGCGTATTCACCTTTAATAACCACATCAACAGCATAGCCACCTTGGCTGATACCAATGGCTGTATAACGATTATCCATCGGAAAACTTTTGAACTTTTCAACAGCTTGCGCCCTATCTTCCAACCATAAACAGCCTTCTCCAAACCGATAAATATGATAGCTCATTCCTTCACCTTCTTTCAATTAATTCACATAGTTTGTCTAACATAGTTGATAGGTCAGCACTCATTGTTGATAGATCCACTTCCTTGATCTTGCCTTGATGGGCCAACATAGTCAGCTGATTTAGGTTGTTGCCCATCTTGGCAAGTTGCCGGTTCATTTCTTTTAAATCGTCGAAAACAAAAATATCCTTGTCCAGTGCGGACAAGGATACGTATTGGCTGATATTTAGTTTTGCTTTTTGGGCTTTTGATTGGATTTTGTTGTACTCAGAATTTGTTACTCTAAATATAATTCTTTTGTTTTTATTAATATTATCACCTAACCTCCATCATTTATTACATATTCATCAACTCAATAGCCTGCTTTCCTGTTAAGTACTCTATTTCCATAACAATAATTGCTACTCTTTCAAATGCACCATTTATCTCCCCATCCATTTTATTCCTAAAATCAGAAGAATATTTCATCCCTAACATTTCAAGAATCTCCCTTTTTTCTTTATGGTCATCAACGACGTATGCTTTCCCAAATGCAATAGCACTTCTGAAATAAGTAGTGAATTTTTCTGGCACAATTTCATCTTTATCAATGACACAAAATGAAACCTTTGAATTAGTTTTCAATGCATCAAGCTTATGACCATTTATAGCACTATGAAAGTATATCTTTTCATCATTGTATACATAACTAAGAGGAACTGAATATGGATACCCCTCATCTCCATGTACTGCTAAAACACCTGAAGTACCTCGCTTCAACACATTTATTGTTTCCACTGTTGATAACTTTTGCTTTTTTCTTCTCATCTCTCTGAACATCTGTAACCTCCAATCTATACTTGCCGTGTATAATTAACTTCTATTACCACAATTAAAAAACGCCATAATCTATTCCTTCAAAGGCCTAATGGAATAAATCTGGCATTACCCGGCGGTAAACATATTTGTTTTATTATAATCTAATTTCTACCTGAAATCAATATTATCAATAACTCTTTCTATATACGTATCTTTTGACATCCATTATTTATAGAGGGTATGGGATACTTCCCAATCTTCAAGCACCGTTTGTCATACAAATGGGAAGCTTGCCCTCAAGAAAACTTCGTTTTCTCCTCGGTTTTTAGGTTACCGAAATTAAAAGTTCCTCCAGATAATTATAGCATAGAGAGCAGAAATGACACGAATTTTTGATTCAATTAAGGAAGAAGCCCGAAGGCTTCTCACTTAATCCATGACTGATACAATAAAGATTAACTCATAAGTCGTTGAAAATGCTCCTGCAATAGCATGGCCATAATTACATTCCATTTCAAGAGTGACCGTATATCCCGGTCTTATGGATGCAAAGTCAACATCATACTGCTGCACAAAAACTGCAGGTACCATATCTTCCCAGACTGATCCTTCAACATATCCCTCTTGATAAATATCTTCAGCTCCTATACCAAGATATATGAATCGTCTTGATTCATTCGCTCCAAGATTGTACCAATCTTTATCATACCTATTGGTTTCAATAAACTGATTTGGTGTATCTACCTTATTATCAAAGGCAACCAAGGATACTGATACCGGCATTGTTGAATCATTGGTGATATATAGCTCCGGCGCAATGAATGTTGGTCCGTTTGGATCAATCATAAATGACGCAAACGTCGGAATATCTACATCAATAATCGATGCTTGGATACTTCCGGTTACTTCTGTTGTGTTCTCTTGAGCAAAAACACTGTTACTGAATAACAACACTGTGACAACTAATAACGAAATTATTTTCTTCAATATCCTGTCCTCCTAGTATAATTCTGGCTGTGAAAGCAGCAAGGTCTTGGTTATGTACTCGCCTTCATACATATAATAAAGGGTCATATATCTCTGATCACCGGAATTCATTGTATCTAGACGGCTACTAATCGATCCTGTGAAGTCATATCCATTCACCTGATAGAATGTATTTTCATCCTTTGCTACAACTGTAAAATCCAACGTCATTTCATCTATGACAATTATTTCCTCAGTAACTGGTTCTGGATTCCAGATATAACTAGATCCTTCTATTGAAAAGTCAGTGATACCACTATCTTTTTCATAGAGGCTGGCAATAAACACCAACTCATAAATACTTGTTATGGCACTGGGAAAAGCCGATCCTGACTGGCACTCCAATCTTAAACTAACAGATGTATCTGATTTAATATGACATAATTCCCTTTCAGCAAGTTGAACTTCAGCTGCTGATGGTGTACTCAATAAATCCACATGATTTAAAAATCCCCACTGGTCACTTTCTCCAGTAATACCCAGATAAATATAACTCATAGACTCATTAGCTCCTAATTCAGCCCAATTTCGATCTTCTCTAGCCACTTCAGTAAACTGATTAGCTGAGCCAGCCTTGTTATCAAATCCAACAATTGATAAGGTAATCGGTGCCGTTGTAGCATTGAATACTTCAAGTATCGGCATTACATACCTGCCTTCAGTTCCTTCTGGGATATTGGGGTTAATTGTAAAGCTTGCAGTGGTTGGAATATCTACATCAATCACTGTGGTCAGTATTTCCCCTGTCAATTCCACTTCTGCTGTTTCAGCATACGCAGATGTCACCATCAAGGCAAATACCATTGTAACAACTAACATTAATGACATAATTCTCTTCATAAATTCTATTCTCCTTCTACTATTAGATTAACTTTTGCACCTACCAGACTGATAGGTTCTTCATCCAATGTGTAATAATAAAAATAGGCAATGCAATCATAAGATCCGGCATCCGGAAGTGTACTTAGTCTACCGTATTCCACTTCATCCCCAGGATTCAAAACCGGACTGGTATAATAGACTTGGTCATCTCCTTCACCGATAATGGTTACCTGAAGCAACTTATCCTCATACTTGTTCCTAAGAGATAAGTACACGGCACCTTCTGCATCTGGATTCAAAGAAGATGCAATCCTTACATTCAAAGTATTTTCTTCAACTTCCTTTTGAAGACGTTCCTTTTCTTCCTCAATATCCAACACTGAATCCTTATCAATTACTTCTGATGAAACTGCTTTGTTAAGGCCGGGTATCTTTGAAATGGTTTCCGTTACCTTAGGACTACCACTTTTTATAAAAACAATGCTGATTGCAACCACTATTAAAAGCAGTACAATCAGCACTATTTTTTGTTTCTTCTTACTTGTCTTCTCGTTTTTGTTTTCTACTTTATTTTCCATATTCGTCCTTTCATTATTCAATCTCTTCACCCTCACATCCTTCTTCGGGTGGCTCTCTTTCTCGGTTATTGTTTGCTTCTTGAATCACAGCTAATAAATCTTCATTAAAGTCCTTCAACTTCGGGCTATGACGCTTCAACTGATACTGGTCTTGTAATTGAATACCAATCCGTAAACATGCATCTGTTCCGGCTTCATCATTATCAAGGCACAATACAATGGTTTCAATGGATTCATGCCTATCTAGAAAACGCATAAGTCCAGTGTCTGCAACACCACCAAGTGAAATCATATGATGGTTAAATTCATTGATATTGTAGATCTTCAACAAGGATAAATAACTCATCAGATCAATGGGCGACTCAAACACATATAGGGTATTGCTTTCTCCAGTATGATAAAATGGCCAAGATTTATCTGAGTTCCTAACATCACCTTTAAATACTTCACCGACAGTTCTTGCTGATCGTCGACTTGCATATGCCGGATCACCAACCTCATTGAAACCAACAAAAACACAATTCTTATTACTATCCTCATATAGCATTTTTTTCTCGACAAACTCTGAAACAACAGCGCTATCAACTCCCCTACCTTTTATCAGGTATGCAAAAAGATGTTTGTAGGTATCATTCTTTTCAGGTAGTACCATCTGTCCTTTGGTCTCATGATTTATGACCTTGGGTACAATGGGAAGTTCATCATGGGTGATTCCCAATAGTTCTTTTACTGAATCCACCCATGTTTTCCCTTCCATTTCCATAACAAATTGAATGGCTCCACCACCTTTATTTTGTGAAAACCAATTCCATTTGCTGCCATCACCACTAATAAACAAGCCGCCATATCCAGGAATCTTATAGGAGTTATTGGATATCCGCTTTAATTCATAGCCTCTACTTTTTGCATAAGCGATGATATTGATATTATCTGCCATTTCTAGCTGCTGCTCTGTAAATCTACGTTGGTCCGTCTTCACGCTATCACCACCTAATCTACATCACCAAAATTGATACTTTCAATATCGCCATCATATTTCTGCATCACACGTTTAAGCACTTCTACTTTTTCATGTTCAACATCACCTAACTCAAGGTCACTATGATGTAAAAGAAAAGACTTCATTCCGTTTTCCAGAATAAAGTCTCTCACTTTTTCTTTATCATTACCTTTTAATCCAAGTATCCAACAAGCCGTTTCACAATTGTTCTCTCGTGTTATTTTTGTTACATCAGAATACATTCACATCACCTCCATCTAAATCTCAAGATCTTCATCAAGCGATAGAACATCTTTTTGCATTTCATAGGTCCCTTGATGATCATGAACATCCGTCAAGTTCATTGGCTTATAATTTGCCAAATCCATCGATTTACTTGGCAGTGTTCCGTTCTCAGCCATGGAGCTAAAGCTATAACCACCGACAATGATATGATCAATGACATTGATATCCAGCGGCTTAAAGATATTGACAATCCTTTGAGTCAAATCAATATCTTCCTGGGATGGTCTAGTACTACCGCCGGGATGGTTATGAGCCATCATGATGTTACTGCAGTCATTGGCTAAAGCCATCTTTAAGATATCCCTTGGATAAACCACTGACATGTTGGTACTTCCTTCAGATATTGTCTTCACTTCAATAATACTATTACTATTATCAAGAAAAGCAATCAGCACACGTTCTTTGTCTTTCATGTTATTGAGCAAGGAAGAAAAATATGCACCGGCATCCTTAGGTGATGTAAATCTGATTTTCTCACTGTCTTGGGTCATCTTCAAGACATTGTAAGAAGCCAGAAATTCCTTTAGCTTACCTATTTTTTCAAGTTGCCGATCACTTGGTTCAACAACCATGGGATGATCTAGAATATTGAAGGGATTATTATCTCTGGCGTAATCCTTAATCTTACTCATAGGAATACCGGTCAACTTATTGAGGCTTTTAAAGAAACTATCCGTATATAACTCTTTTGTCTCCATACTACTCAGCTCCTTCCATTAATAAAATCTCCTGCTCTTTTGTATCTATAACCACTTTCAAGGCTTTAATACGTTCCTTCTCATTGTCTTCAATAGCTAGTTCTTCAAATGAATCAAAAAATTCTTTAACGCCCTTTTCTTGAACTGCTGCCTTTACAAGTGCTTCAGAAGCTTCACATAACTCCAGCATATTACACATCAATTCTACAACTCTATCTTCCGCTGTTTTTTTTACTAATCCTGTTCTCATCATCTCACCTGCTTTCTACATTTCCATGTCATCATCTTCATCTAACTCCGGTGCAATTTCATTGCCATTTTCATCAAAACTAACATTCCCCATATCCGCTAGAACTTCTGATGAATAATAAGCTTTATAGGGGATATGTCCTTGAACCTGAATATTTTGTAACCACTGCTTCAAAAATCCGTTGAGTTCCATGGCAAGGTCTTCATCTACCAACTCATCTTCTCGGTATGCTGATTGATAAATCCCCATGTTATCCTGCTGAAAAGTGGCAGCTCGCAGTGTTTCATTTTTATGATCTACAATAATTTCCATATCCGGATCAGACATCAGGTCACCGTTTTGCTCATAATAATGTGACAAGGATATTCTATTTGCCCATATTTTCTCAATCACAAGATCCATAAAACCCGGAGCTCTCAATTTCATATAACGATACCGTTCCGTTAGCATACATTCGGCAATCTTCTTCAGGTTCAAATAATTTTCGTGCAATAAATTAGAGCCACCAATTGATGACTCTTGATCTGCTTCTACTTCATTCATTTTGACTTTTTCATCCAAGTGCTTCATCTCCTTCTTCTTCCTCATAATCCATTGGTTCTTGTTGTCTTTGGAAATACATCTCAAGAGCCTTTTCGATTGTCTTTTCAATATCCTTCTTATCCTGAGTCGGGTTAAAGAATCTGCTGATAATCTGTGACTGAATCTTGATTGGCTTTGGCTTATTAGGGTCTTTCATAGCTTCACCGGTGATGATTGCTTTTGCAGATTTCCAATCTAATTTATCTTCGTCGGCATAGCTTCGAATCATTGCTGCCTTTTTCATATCCACTTTAAAGGTATCCTCGGAGACGATGGCATCAATCATTTCTTGATGTTCTGCCGACAAATAAGAAAGGTCGACTCCGGCTCGCATTGCGATTTTGCCTTCGTCGACCAATCTTTTTAATGGATCACTTAATCTGTTTATTCTCATATACCTGCTGATAGAACGTGGGGATAATCCAAACTCTTCCCCTACTTTCTCTCTGGATTTTAACTTGTGGTCCATTGGGCCACAAGTTTCATCCTTTGCCAAATTAGGTGCTTTTGATAGCTTTTCAATCTCTTGAAGCAAATCTGTTCTGACTCCCTGATTCTTAATCGCATCATGCCTTGTTGCAATAACCATTGCCCTTTCTGAATGCGCCAAATCTGTAAAGGATCTTTGCATCAAATTCGTTTCAGTTACAATTAGAATAGCTTCTTCCTTAGTAAGTCCTTCTTTAATCACTGTCGGAATAGTATCTAATCCGGCTTCTTTAGCAGCATTTGCTCTGTTATGCCCGGATAAGATTTCATATTTTAGACCTTTCTTCTGGACCACTATCGGAACAATGACACCATAATTTCTGATACTTTCCACCATTTCATTAAATCGTTCACCCTCATACAGCTTGAAGGGATGATCATGAAATGGAACCAACTGTTCTAACTTTACTTCCGTCGCACCCTCCTGTTTATCCGGTGGTGACTCACTAAAGTCATCACCGAATATAGAAGCAAAGCTTTCTGTCTTTTTTGTTTTCACTTTATCCATTTGTTATCAACTCCTTTGTAAATTCTTGATAAGCAATTGCCGCCTTATTGGTTGGCATATACGCCATGATACTTTTACTTTGCAGATTGGCTTCACCTACTTTCACAGATTTTGGTATCTTGCTGCTAAAAACCTTAATATGTTCTCCATAAGATTCTTCAATCATTTCAACCATATCTTTTGCTAGATTGGTTCTTTCATCAAACATAGTAAGTAGAATTCCTTCAAAGGTTATTGACGGATTGATTCGTTTCTTCACTTTGAAGATGGTTTTCAATAGCAATTCTAAGCCTTTTACTGACAGATACTCTGGTGTAGCCGGAATCAATACACTGTCACATGCGCCTAATACGTTTAATGTCATCAGGCCAAGGGACGGCATACAATCCAACAATACATAATCATAATCACCTTTAATTTCATCAATAATCGTTTTCAACACATATTCACGACTAATAGTGCTGACCAGATTAATTTCAATTGCAGATAGTTCAATGCTGCTTGGGATAATATCAACACCTTCTTTGTTGATGATATATATCTCTTTATCCGGTAGATCCTTTTCTGTAATAATCTCCATCATTAACTGATATAAGGTATAATCTAATTTCTCCGGATCAGTTATTCCAAAACAATCTGTCATACTTGCTTGGTTGTCACAATCAATAGCTAAAACCTTGTAGCCTTTGTTTGCCAATTCAGTTGCCAAGTTTCTGCATGTGGTTGATTTTCCGACTCCACCTTTCTGTGCAGCGATTCCAATAACTTTACTCATTTTGATGTACTCCTTTCAAATCCTTTTATAATTGGTATAACAAAAAAATACACGATCCGGTGAATCATCACAATGTTTCGTCCATTATGGATTCATTGCTAAAATTCACGTTATCGTGTACTATCTGACTTAACGGACAAATGTCCGTAACATATTCATTTGTTTTTATACTTCGTGGAATCTAATGTAGCTTAAAACTACATCGAAAACTCATTTAGGGTGGTGAAGAAATGGAATTCAGTATGGCTGAAGAAATCAGACAACTATTAAAAAGAAAAGGTATAACCATAAAAGAACTGAGCCGTCGATTAGGCAAGTCTAATCAAAATATGGCTAATAAATTGAAACGAGATAATTTCTCAATGAATGAACTCATTGAAATCGCTAAGGTTACAGACTGTACTTTTCAAGTAGCCTTCATCGATAAGACACCAAAGAGCAGTTAACCCCTTTAGATCTTCTAATCCGGTCGTAAATGCTTTCAATTACTACAAGTTTAACTCAACTCTCAGGATAAACTTCAGGGCCTTTAAAAGTCTATTATCACACTCATTACTATGGATCTTATTATCTCTGTATATATAAAAACGGCAGGATTTCTCCCGCCGTAATAAATTTCTTGAGCCACTCTCTTAATTCATTTAGTTTTAATTGGTCGTAAATTGGTCGTAAGTTTTGGCATTTCTGTGCCTAAACTCTTGATTCTACAGGCTTTACTCCGCCTTCGGCTTCATTGTTGGGAACAACAAAACATCACGAATTGAATAGGAATTGGTTAATAGCATGACCAGACGGTCAATACCGATTCCCAAGCCTCCTGTCGGTGGCATACCATATTCAAGAGCCAATAAAAAGTCTTCATCAATCTGATTGGCTTCTTCGTCTCCTGCTTCGCGAAGTAGTTCCTGATATTCAAAGCGCTTGCGTTGATCAATCGGATCGTTTAGCTCTGAAAAGGCATTTGCAAATTCACGTTTTGTAATAAACAATTCAAAACGCTCCGTATATTCCGGATTGTTCGGTTTACGTTTTGCAAGTGGAGATATTTCCACTGGGTGGTCCATAATAAACGTAGGTTGTACCAAATGTTCTTCTACAAATTCCTCAAAAAATGCATTAAGTATCTCACCTTTTTTGAAATGCTTTTCTACCTCAACATGATGCTCTTTTGCTAATGCATGTGCTTGTTCATCCGTTGTTATCGTATCAAAGTCAATGTTCGCATATTTTTTCACAGCATCAACCATTGTTAAGCGTTCAAATGGTTTTCCTAGATCAATATCGACATCGTCATACGTTACTGTCGTAGCATTTAATACATTTTGCGCCACAGTACGAATCAAGCTTTCTGTTAAATCCATCATACCATGATAGTCCGTGTACGCTTCATATAATTCAAGCAATGTAAACTCAGGATTGTGTCGTACAGATAATCCTTCATTTCTAAACACGCGTCCAATTTCATATACACGTTCAAACCCACCAACAATCAGTCGCTTTAACGGCAACTCAAGAGATATTCTTAAGTGCATCGGTAAATCCAGCGCATTATGATGTGTATTAAAAGGTTTTGCCGCAGCACCACCAGGGATAGCAGTAAGAACCGGTGTCTCAACTTCTAAGTACTCTCTTGCGTCTAAGAATTTTCGAATTTCCTTGATAATTTGTGATCGTTTTGTAAATGCACTCTTTACATCCGGGTTCACAATTAAATCAATGTATCTTTGTCGATAGCGCGTATCCGTGTCTTTTAGCCCATGGAACTTCTCCGGTAAAATCTGAAGACTCTTAGACAATAATACAACCTTCTTGGCCTTTACCGAAATCTCTCCTTTTTGGGTTTTGAAAACATCACCAACAATTCCAACAATATCACCTAAGTCATAGTGCTTGAATTCTTCATAGTCTTGTTCACCAATGGTATCTTTACGAACATAACACTGAATCTGTCCATCTCGGTCTTGAATATGGCAAAAAGATGCTTTTCCCATGAGTCGCTTCGTCATAATACGACCCGCCACCTTGACTTGTGCACCTTCATACTCATCAAACTTCTCAAGTATGTCTTCACTTTTATGTGTTACTTCAAATTGAGTAATTTCAAAAGGATCCTTCCCCTTATTTTGAAGTTCCTCAAGTTTCGTTCTACGAATTTGAAGCAGTTCATTTAACTCTTGACCTTCTGGATTCATACTATTGTTTTCAGACACTTTATGCACTCCTTTTTATTTTATTTATCTATGTATTTCTAATACTTTAAACTTTACTGTTCCACCTGTTTTTAAGTCAATCTCTACGATGTCGCCTTCTTTTGCCCCAAGTAATTTTGCCCCGACTGGCGATTCATTGGAAATCTTACCTTTTAAAGGATCCGCTTCGGTTGAGCCGACAATGGCATAGTCAAGTTCTTCTTCAAATTCAAGGTCATACAAGCGAACCTTGCAACCAATACTTACCATACTCAAGTCAACTTCGTCTTCATCAATTACTTCGGCATTTTTTAATATCTTCTCCAATTCAACAATACGTGCTTCAATCTCACCTTGTTCATCTTTTGCAGAGTCGTATTCGGCATTTTCGGATAAATCGCCTTGCGCTCTTGCTTCTTTAATTTTTTCTGCAATTTCTTTTCGCTTTACAAGTTTTAAGTGTTGTAACTCGTCTTCTAAAGCTTTTAACCCATTATACGTCAGAATATTTTTCTTGTCTGGCATTTTTACTACACCTCGTCTTTCTTATAGGGGTGCGCATGCGCACCAGCTACAATATGATATATTCGTAGTATTATAACTTAATCTACTCTCCTTGTCAAACCCTTATATAAAAACAGCTTTAGGCGTTTTTGAGCTGTTCTAAAATCTCATGAACATCTGCTATACTTTCAACCCGATTAATACCTGCTCGAATTTTCGTTGCATTTTTTAACCCTTTGGTATACCACGCAATATGCTTACGCATCTCTCGCATAGCAATGTATTCTCCTTTATATTCAATCAACATTTGACTGTGTCGCTGAATCATTTGAATGACAGCATCAATCGTTGGAGGTATATATGTGCTCCCATCGATTGCAGCACTTAGTTCAGCAAAAATCCATGGGTTTCCCATCGCCGCACGACCAACCATCACACCATCACATTTTGTATGTTCTAGCATCGCTTTTAGCGAATCCCCATCAACAACATCTCCATTACCGATAATAGGAATCGAGACACTTGCCTTAGCTTGGGCAATAACATCCCAATTAGCTGTACCACTATAATATTGTTCTCTGGTTCGTCCATGAATCGTTACCATAGAGGCACCTTCTGCCTCAGCAATTTTACAGACTTCCACTGCATTAATCTGTTCTGGCGAAAACCCAGAACGAATTTTTATGCTTATCGGTTTCTCTACCGCATTAACCAGCGCCTTAACAATAGCACCAATTTTTTTAGGGTCTTTCATAAGTGCTGATCCTTCACCGTTGTTTACAACTTTTGGTACCGGACAGCCCATATTGACATCAAAACAATAAATACCATCATGGTCAATCCTTTTAGCCATCTCACTGAGAATATAAGGATCATTGCCAAAAAGCTGTACCCCTACTTGTTCTTCGTCTTGACCTATTTCTAAGATAAGTTTTGATTTTTGATTGCCATAGCTAATTGCTTTGGCGCTGACCATCTCTGTAAAGGTTAATTCACACCCTTGTTCTTGACATAATTGACGATATACGCGATCCGTTACGCCAGCCATTGGTCCTAACAACAGACCTTTTTTTAACTCAATGTTTCCGATTTTCATGGATTCTCCTACTTTTTAGCATTCTTCTCATATATATATTTTAATCCTTTTAAGGTTAATTCACTATCATATATCAAGTCATCATCCATAGAATCAATGATGATGCGTCCAAGGCCTCCCGTTGCCACGACTTTCATCTCCATATTCATCTCTTTTTGGATTTGTTCAATGATGTATTTTACTTGTCCAATATAGCCATAAACTAATCCTGCCTGCATACTTGTAATCGTATTTTTTGCAAGAATACTGGACGGTTTTTTAATTTCCACTTCCGGAAGCTTGGCCGTCTTTTTCCATAATGAATCTGCAATAATACGAATACCCGGCGACGTTATTGCTGCTTCAAACACACCTTTTTCTGTCACAACATCATAGGTAGTTGCTGTCCCAAAATCAATAATAATAATTGGTCCACCATATTCTTTATACCCTGCAACAGCATCCACGATTCGATCCGAACCGACTTCAGATGGGTTGTCCGTATGAATGGATATACCTGTTTTTATCCCCGGTCCCACAATCATAGGCTCTTTGTTCAAATACTTGCGTATACCATTGGTGAATGAATACATAATATCAGGGACAACTGACGATATAATAACATCTTTGACCTCACGGGCATAGATTTTAAATTCTTTAAGTACCGTCACAATAAAGACTCCATACTCATCGGATGTCTTTTCTGACTGTGTTCGCATACGAAAACGCGCAACGAGTTCCTCTTCTTTAAATACTCCAAATGTAATGTTGGTATTTCCAACATCAATGACTAACAACATGCTATCACTTCTTTCTATTTTTTTCTTAGAATAAGGAGAGTCAGATGACTCTCCTTATTCTAATTATACTTTACAGGTACTTCCTTTATTTTTTAATCAAGTTCGATTTATTGACCGCAAAATATGTCACCACAATCGCTGTTGTGATTACACCTGCAACAATAGCCTCTAACACTGCATTTGTTGTGATAATGGTAAAAAGCATTGCGCGAATGCCACCTGTTGTATCAATTCCATACATCTGCATCAAATCTTTTACATAAATAATGTAGAGCATAGAAAGTACTAAGATAGTATTGGTCATACTTCCAAAAATGCCGCCTACAGCCGCACTAATTGTTTGTCCGACTTTTTTGGAACCTGCAATTTTTTTTGTTAAGCTATAGGTATAGTAAGCGACAACACCTATGGCCATCCTTGGTAATACACTCACCAATGGATTAATAAATAGCGGGTCTAACGCTGTTACTGGCCGAGTCAACGCATTAAAAAGTGATATGATGCCCATAAAGGTTCCCATTACTAAGCCGTATAAAGGACCTAAGACAATACCTGTGATAATGGTTGGCACATGAACAATTGTTGCACTAACACTTCCTAGGGGAACAAACCCTATGGGTGTCACCGACAAAATAAATGTAACGGCTAACATAACACCTAAAAAAGTGAGTCTCCTTGTTTCTGATCGAATATTCATAATTTCCTCCTGTTCTCGTTCCATAATGGATACAAGACATATTAATAAAGTACCTAATTATTATAACAAAAATCTTAAAAAAAACAATTGTAAAATTCTTGAAGTGCATCAAACAGTTCTTCTTTTTCAATGAGATACTGTTTGATTTTTAAATGGGAACCAATCTCATCGTGATACCCATCAAAATCTTTAACCTTTGATTTGATAAACAATTGTCCGTCAACGTCAAATCCCATAATGAGCATACCGCCCACTTCTTCTGTATGCATAACCATCATAATTTGAATTTCTTTTTGAATGGCTTCAGGCAACGCATCAAAATCTTCGTTAAAATAATATAATTTGTCATAGCTATTGGATACAGCTAAAATAACCCCCTGATCATACTGCGCATTGTCCATAAAATATTCTTCCATTGTTATACAACCTTTCTATACATACCCATAAATTCCTCGAACCGATACTTCGCCTGAATTGACTTTGATCGTCTCTCCTTGAGTATTTAATACTAACAGTTCACCATACTTTGTAATCCCTTTTCCTATTCCTGTAAAAGAATGGGATTGCCCTTCAATACGAATATCGCCTTTTACATTAAGGCAAAGCTGTTCATATTCTTCTTGCATAAATGCTAAGTCTTTTGTTTTTAAAAACATATCCATCGCCCCCATAAATTCTGAGGCAAATAACTGAATATACTCCAATCGATCGAATGTAAACTTTTTAGACGTACAAGCCAATGTCAACGATGTTGCTTTTTCTTGAAGTTCTGGTGGAAAACTCTCCTGAGATACATTCATGCCAACGCCAACAACTAAGTAGTTGATTGCATCAATCTCTGCACTCATTTCCGTTAATATTCCAGCCACTTTTTTCCCTTGAATCACAAGATCATTGGGCCATTTTATCCTTGCATCCACATCATACAAACGATTAAGTGTCTTAGCAAGCGCCAGTCCGGCAATAAGTGTAACCATGGATGCTTCAGAAGGCATAATCTCAAGACGTAACAATAAGCTTACATAGCATCCGCTATCTTTTGGTGATTGCCATGCTCTTCCTCGGCGTCCGCGTCCGGCTGTCTGTTCTCGGGCTACAAAGCATCCATTCCCTGATACTTGCTCTGCCTTACGTTTTGCTTCAAGGTTTGTCGAATCCAGGGATTCATCAAGCTGAACATAAGTAAATCCATAGTCTCTAAGGGCGTGTAGCAATTGACTTTTTGAAAGCAAATTCGGTTCTTTGATAAGTCGATACCCTTTATTGCTTACAGAATCAATCTGATAGCCTTCCTCCTTTAGCCGTTTGATATTTTTCCATATCGCTGTACGACTAATTCCGATGAGCTGACTCATCTTTTCCCCTGATATATATGTGCTCGCATTCATCAGCAAGTCAAGTATTTTATCTTTGTTTTTCATATCTTCTTACTTTCTTCCCGTTGGATAAAGGCGGAAGGTTTCTAGAATCGATAGTTCAATCCCTTTCGCTATTTCATCATAATAACTTTGGTCTGTCAGTATTTTCAAATCTTCTGGGTTACTCATATAGCCCATTTCTAAAATAACTGCGGGCATATTGGTTCCATTTAGGACATAAAGATTATCCCGTTGCTTAATTTTATAATCCGGGAAAAGCGTATTTGCTGTGAAGGTGCGTTGAACCACCTCAGCCAGTTCAAAAGCATTTAATCCCGGTGTATCGCCTCCAGGTAAATACAACGTCTCCGTACCTCGGTATGAGGATTGCTTAAATGTGTTCGAATGAATACTTAAAAAGAAATCAGCTTCAACTTCATTGGCTAATACGCATCGTTGCTCAAGTGAAGGGCGAACGTCTGAAAGTCGCGTATAATAAACTTTGATATCCGGGTGTTGATCAAGGAGTTTTTTTAGTTCTAATGTAACACCAAGATTAATATCCTTCTCATGATATTGACCTCCAGCTGCTAGCGCTCCCGGATCATTACCACCATGTCCTGCGTCGATAACGATGACTTTTTCATAGAGTTCTGTCGGCTTATACGCCTTAATGGCAATACCTTTTTCATCTTCTTGAACTCTAAATTCATAAATAGTCGCTGTTTTAATAGTCACTTCTGTATCTCCGGACGCGTTTAATTTCACACTAATATTATCAATAATACCGTCATTGACTTTAACTAAACCACTACCAAAGTGAGAGCGATAATCCCCAGGTATCGTTATGATATATTCTCGGTCTTGGTATCGATCGGTGTATTTGACTCCATCAACTTCTTCTATATCTTTTTCAATGATAACCGTTGGGACATCATCTGTACGATCATAAGCAATGTGTTCATATTCCGGCTCCATAATCTGCACACGTGTCGTCTGCCCATCTAGCTCTACAATCTCATAGTCCGGCTGTCCATCAACATCCAAAACAATCCGTGTTGTTGTCGCATCAAACTGTGACGTTCGAATGTTGGTAACATATTGTCCCTCGGCATCAGCCTCTTGATATCCAAAAGGCGTTACCGTATTTGGAATGTCAAAGACAATTCTTGATGGATTGCTTAAACGAAAAGCTTGAACACCTCGCGCATTAACTCCACCAATTTCAACAAAATCGCCCTTTTCATTTTGCCCTAGCGTAATATTAGCAATGGAGCTATTCATCGGTTTTACGTATATCTGATTTCGCTCCGGGTTTAAGCTTACAAAAAATTGATATCCTGATTCTTTTAAATCAAAAACAATTTTTCCATACGCTGTACCGTCTTCATCCGTATGTCGTCCCATACGAATTTCATCGGCAATGGGATTACGCTGATAATCTATATTCATACTCGAGCGGTCAAAGTCCGCATTTTCCACTTCGAGTATATATTTACCTTCCCACATATAATCTTGTATATCCGTAATTTTACCATCAACATTGATGGTAAAATATAATGCGTCCATATCAAAATCAACATCTTTAATATACGCGAGTGGATGTTTTTCTCTTTTAATGGTCTCAATCGTTTGTCCATCCTCATCACCTTTAAAGACAACAGGATTATTCGACAAGTCTGTCGGCAACGGTCGTTTTGCATTATTCCCGTCAATACGGTCTACACTCTCTTCACCTAAATCACTAGGTTTTGAAGGTGTTAATTCCTCGTCAATGGTCTCATCCTCATCAAGCACACCTTCGCTGTCTATCTGTCCATCATCAACACCGTCATTTGGTGCTTTTGTCGCAAATGTGCTAATGAGTGCTGTATAGGTCGTCGGATCCCAGTCCACATTAAAACCCAGATTTTCAGATACAAATCGAAGAGGAATCATTGTCTTGGCATTGTCCTTGCTTCGATCACGAATAAGTTTTGCCGGCATGTCCAGGGGAATCTCTTCACCGTTCACCGTGGCAATGTTTGAATCAATCTTTAATTCGACGGTTGTATCTTCGTATGTTATACGTATTTCTTGTGTCTTTGTATCCCATTTTACTTCGCCGCCAATCGCTCGACTCTCAAATACTTCTCGAACCGGCACTAGCGTATGGGAAGTGGAGGAAGCAATATCGTTAAACAATATTGCCGGCATATCTCCTGTCTCTAAGCGTGTTCCATCAATGGATAATGTGACTAGGCGATTACGGTATTTGTAAATCTGTCCGTCAAATTCAAGAAACAAATTTTCTGCATAGTCCCCTGCGTCCACATATATAACTTGAGTACTCATAACAATAAGCATTACGAGCACTCCTACAATTCGATATTTCATAGAAATGTTCTCCTTAAGGTCAACTGTTAAATCTAAAAATAACTTTTACATGCTTGATGAAATACATCGATGTGATTCCTACAAAAATACCCGTAAGAATCCCTGCAACCATTAATATTGGCGCATAATATAATGCGATGGTTGTTCGTCCTGTAATAACGCTAAGCACAAGCAATTGACCTACATTATGCAATACGCCTCCAAGAACACTAATTCCAATGGTACTTACATATTTTTTAAAAAAGTGATAGACAAACACCATGCCTAAACTACTTAATACACCACCTGCTAAACTATAAAAAAAGCTCATCATGCTTCCGATAATGAGCGCCGTTAATAAAATACGACTAATCACAATCAAGAACACTTCACTTTTTTTAAAGTACACTACACAGGTTACTGTAATTATGTTGGCGAGTCCTAGCTTCATGCCCGGAACATTATAGGGCAATGGAATGAAGCGCTCAAAATAGCTTAGTGCCATAGCTAAGCTAATAAGTAGCCCCATATAAACAATTTTTCTGGCCTTATTGTGAGATGACATCAATATCCCCTCCTTCGCCGATAATTTCTACTGTGAATCGGTTCGGAACGCATACAAGAGCCTCTCTAGCCTTTGTTGCATCTTTTGTGTTCACACAAATTTGGTCACGACAGTCTGCAGCAATAATGCTAGCACTGCCATCATGAATATGTAAATGGTTAAATCCATATTCCGTATGATATTCTTTATCGACCTCATCTTCTAGGTTAAAACGATCCACCACTTCGCCGTCAATACGTACTTCTACGATTAGCACATCATCTTCACCTTGACGCCCATTATATGTATACACACTAATAATGCCTATAATGATGAGGGCAAAAATAACGAGGTCACCTTTTTTCATCCTGCTTCCCTTCTATTAAGTTCAATACAAGCTCATAAATTTCTTCTTTATTAATCTCATTGAGAATTTCATGACGTGCATTTGCAACACTTTTTAAATCCACATCATAACCTAAACGTTTATACATATTATAAACACTCGTAACGCCTTCCATAAACTGTCCCACAGGGTCCATATCCCCTGAAATCAATGCAATAGGAATATGTGGAGTTTTTATGATATTCTCTTCATTTGAGACATAATCCAAGCCTTTGGCAAATTCTTTGTAAAACCGTGGTGAATATTGGTACCCGCATAATGGACTGTTGATGTACCAGTCCACCACTTTTTTATCACGTGACAACCAATCAAATTCTGTAGCGGCAGGCTCAAAGGTTTTGTTCATTCTTCCAACAAACAAATAATCTAAAGCCTTATTGCGTATAGAGGGCGCAACCGCTTCGCATGCTGCACTTAAAATGGCTCCGGCTTTATTTTCCAATAAATGTGAGTGCACAGTTCCCATAATAATTGCTCGGTCCACTTCTTCGCCATAAACTGTCAGATAATAGCGTAGCAGTACTGATCCCATTGAGTGTCCCAACATAATATGAGCCGTCTCTGGTTCGTTAGATTTAATGAATTTTTGCACATGATGAATATCTTCAATCATGTCTTCCCATGTATCATTGGTGAAGATACCTACGCGTTCATTTCTTTGAAGGCTTTTCCCATGTTTACGATGATCATGGACATAAACGGTATAACCATGTTCAACCAAAAACTGCGCAAAGTGCCCGTATCTTGCTCCATACTCTGCCATACCGTGTAAAATATGTACAATCCCTTTCACTTGTTCTTCGCTTTTGTTTTTATATCGTCTCAAAAATATCTTTTGATTTTTTGACCCTTGAATAACCCAAGTTTGTTTTTCCATAGTATCTCCTCCTTATTACAAAATATTGGTGAATGCCTTTAAACTAACATTGGCATTTAACGTTTCTTCCACGTCATCCCATTTGAGTCCATCATAACTCATATAGCCATCTCCATCTTTAAGGTTCACTGTGCTTATCCAAGAATTTTCTTTTTTAAACTCAGCCGCTACCGGATACTCGCTGTTTGGCGTCGTTATTTTAACAATAACCGCATACCGTCCATCCACAGGAATTGGTGTCTCAAAATCTACTGTGTAGTATCCTCCATATGTTTTGCTACCTCGTTTTATTAAACGCATATCAAAAAAGCTTTCTGTATTTTCATAGTTATCGACCACATATATTTCATAGGTTGAGGTCTCATCTGTCGCATAAAAACTGACAGCTTTAAGTTCTTCTGGCCCTTGGGTCTCATAAACATTAGAAAAATACGCCGTCTCCTCACCATATCCGATTTGTCCAACAAAACCAAGCCAATCCGCCTGATATATTTTGTCATAATTATCTACATTATCAATACGTGTATAGACAATGTTTTGTGTGCCAATCTGAATATCTTCATAGGAAATATAAAAATATCCTTCTTTTCCAAAGGCTGTTCCATAACTATTTTTAGCTAAGAAAGCTCCATTGCGTCTTGGTTCAATATTGAAGTTCTCTTTTGGGTAATTGTCATCCCATCCAATTAATACGACGTCATGATTGATTGTTTTGTTCCCATTATAATAATAACTTGCTGTTGTCGGGTTATAATAATCTGTATTTGCAGTAAACGTTAAGTCCGATACATGCATTGAACTTTGTACCCCTGCGTGCCCCATGATGGCCACTTTTATTCCCGCATAGTCTTTTGAAGGTATAAACTGTGCTTCTTGAAGGTGCTTAATAACTGGGGCCTGTGCATTCGTTTTTTTATCGTTGAACGGATCATCTTTTTCTAGTACCGGTCCTGACCAGCGTGTCAAATAGCTTAAGGCAATCATATAATTTCCACCTTTTGCCTGACTTAGATTGTAGCCGTGTCCAAGACTTAAATGGTCTTCTGAAAAATCCCATGTCTCTTTGGGCAATAGTGCTGATTCGAGAGCGCCAAGAGAGGCAAATGCCCAGCATGCACCTGTGTCAAACTGATTTCTTATAGGCGTTACTTTGCCATGATTGCGCAAATCATATTTTGCCGGTATTCGTGTAAATAAATTGGTCTCTTCTTCATAAGTAATGACAACTTTTTGTTCCGAAGCATTCCAAGTCACTGTGCTGCCAAAAGCTTCCAAAACCACACGGATAGGAAGATAGGTACGATTATCAATAATACGCGATTGCGTGTCATTTAATATTTTTTCACCGTTTTTATAAATGTACATCGCTCCAATAGGAACATCCACCCGCACTCCGTCTTTGACGGCTGAAGCCATTTGCTTTTTTGCATTCCAGCTTACACTTGCACCTATCGCTTCTAATGTACGTCTAAATGGCACTTGCGTCCGATTGTTTTCATCAATAAATGGATAGCCATAATTGTCATTGAACGAAATCAATTTACCATTATACTCAATGACAGGACCAGCCTCTATGGCATCAATCGGCATATACATTATGGTGATCAGCATGATTGCAATCATCAAACTTGAAATTCTTCTCTTCACTTTTATTCTCCTCGCTTAGTGTGGTGGTCTTGGACCAAGGTATTGATAGATATATGATTTTAACATTCCGTTATATAATTTACGGTTTTTAGTCGCCTTTTTCCCGTAATGGCGTTCGAACTCTTCAAAAGATGTAATGATAAAAATACTCCAGTCCGTCAAAGGCTCAAAAACATTTCCCATTTGCTTATATAATGTTGCCACTGTAGAGGCATCTTCCAGACGTTCACCATATGGTGGGTTGGTCACAATTACACCATAATGTTTTTTTGTCTTGAATTCGCTTAAAGGACGATCTTGAAAATGGATATAGTCTTCTACATATGCATTTTGGGCACAATCTCTTGCAACATTAACGACTTTATAGTCAATATCAAACCCTTGTATATTTAGCTGCACATTATGATCAATCGCGTCATTTGCCTCATTCACTGCATCCATCCAATATTTTTTAGGAATAATATTTGTCCACTCTTCTGCCTCGAATTCTCTGTTAAGTCCCGGGGCAATATTAGCTCCAATCATTGCCGCCTCAATAGGAATCGTACCTGTCCCACAAAACGGATCTACTAATATACGGTCTTTATTCCATGGAGACAATAGCACTAAGGCCGCTCCTAGAGTTTCACGTATTGGTGCTTTGGCAATCATCTTACGATAGCCGCGTTTATGCAATCCATCGCCTGATGTATCTAAGGTTACATTAACCATGTCCTTTTTGATAAAAATACGAATAGGGTATGAGGCTCCCGTTTCTTCAATTACATCCGTATTATAGGCTTCTTTTAGGCGCTCTACGATTGCTTTTTTTACAATAGACTGAATATCTCTTGCACTAAAAAGCTTCGATTTAATTGAGTTCGCTTTTTTTACCCAAAACTTGCCGTCCTTTGGAATATACTCTTCCCAAGCAATCCCTTTAATTTTATCAAAAAGCTGTTCAAAGGTTATTGCTTTAAAGTCATCAACTTCAATTAAAATCCGCTCGGCTACACGCAAGTTGATATTACTACGGCAAATCCCCCTTGCATCTGCTTGAAAGGTAACACGCCCATCTGTAACGCCTACGATTTCATAGCCTAAATCCTTGACTTCTTTTTTTACAATTGCTTCCAGCCCAAACATGCATGGGGCAGTTATATTATATATTTTCATTGGTACTCCATTCTTGATTTTATATTTATTTATGCTATAGTTGTAAACCATGATATATATTATACGTTATCTTTTAAAGATGCACAATGTTATGGTCTAAAAATTACTTGTAAGTTTTTATAAACAAGGATACAATAGTAAAGAGTTTGAAACATACGGAGGTATACTATGAAACTAAAGCATTTTTTTGATCGAATTCTACGTTCGATACATTCTTCTGAATTTTACGTGACCGTCACTTCAGAAAAACTATCCAAAGCATTCATTTACATTTTTTTGATTATCGGTATTGTCGGTTCAGTATCAGGGTTGATTCAAGGAATCCTAAGCAACAATCAATTAAAAGAAGCCATTACTGTAGCAAAATCCGATTCTTTCCCTGATTTTTCTTTTTCCAATGGACGTTTTTCGATTGATCGCGATGATCCGATTGTCTATGATTTTGATGACTATTATGTCTTTATCGTTGACCCGACCAATACAAAAACAATTAATGATTTGGCCGGATATGAAGCCGGTTATTTACTCCAACCAGAATCCATATACATATCGACTATCGGTAACTCTCCTGTACGTTATGATCTTTCACTATTAACCGGACTAGACTTTAACAAGATGAACCTGATTGCATATATGGAAACGTTATCTTCATTTTTGGTTCCCTTGGTCATCCTCTTTAGCATTATCTTTATCATAATCGGAACGATGTTTAAGAGTTTGTTTTTGTTTTTACTCGGGATCATGATGCGAAGTATGAATCAAATCATCACATTAACAAATGCCGGTATATATAAAATGGTTTTATACTCCATGACTATTGGTATCCTTCTCACCGAAATCATCGCATTGATCTTAATTTTTACACCTATGGTTCATCTGAGTCCTTGGATTTCTTCATTATTGCCTTTTTTAACCTTCTATCTGCCAAGCTCTCTGTTACTTTCTAAAGGAATGAAGGCATATAAGGATACCCACAGCGAACCGCCTACACTCTAAGATCTTGTTCAATATAACAGTCGCCTTCTATGGTTTTGACTGTTATTTTTTTGTCTTCAAAGATAGCATATGTTTTTGGATGTCCTTCTTTGGGTAACGTAATTGATCCCGGATTAACATGCCACACGCCTTGCTCTGTTTTTTTTACTATCGGAACATGGGTATGTCCTTGAATAAAAACACTGCCACTTTTTAAGTTTTGTGGAGGCTGATTAGCATAGAGATGTCCATGGGTTGCAAATATTTGGGTTGCGTCTATCCACAATCTCGCTTCACCTTGCATAATATCAAAGTCCAGCACCATTTGATCCACTTCTGCATCACAGTTACCTCGAACCGCTATAATATCGTCTTGTAACTCATTAAGCTGCTTAATAACACCCTTAGGGTCATATCCTTCTGGAAGAGGATTTCTCGGACCGTGATAAAGTATATCGCCAAGAACAATCAAAACATCCGGTTTTTCTTTTTTATAAGCTTTGATGGCTTTTTCTACACAGGTTGTCGATCCGTGAATATCTGATATGAACATTATTTTTTTCATAAGTACCTCCTTAATAAAACAACCCTTAGCACATGTCTAAGGGTTATCCATTTGTCATTTTTCTTATTTTTTTATACAGGTGAAATTTCCGGTGCTATTTCTGGCTCCTCTAATACATCAAACAATTTTTCAAATTGTTCGCCATCAATTTTTTCTTTTTCAATAAGCAACTTTGCTGTACGGTGTAATACTTCCATATGTTCTTCAAGAAGTCTCTTCGCTTCTTCAAAAGAGTCACCAACGATTCTTTTGATCTCACCATCAATAATACCCGCGATATTTTCACCATAGTTTCTGGTATGTCCCCAGTCACGTCCGATGAACACTTCATCATTGTCTCCTCCGTACTGAATCGGTCCTAGTACGTCAGACATTCCATATCGAACCACCATATTTCTCGCAATACCTGTTGCACGCTCAATATCATTAGACGCACCTGTTGTCACATCATCTAACACCAATTGTTCAGCAGCTCGACCGCCTAAAAGCGCAACAATTTCTTGTTCCATTTTTCTTTTTGTTAAGTACATCTCATCTGCCTTAGGTAGAGGCATTGTATATCCACCAGCAAATCCTGTTGGTATAATTGAAATACTATGTACGGAATCAATCTCTTCGAGCACATGATGAATAATTGCGTGTCCCGCTTCATGATATGCTGTTATTTTCTTTTCTTTTTCACTAATAACTCTGGATCGTTTTTCTGTTCCGATTCCAACTTTAATAAATGCTTGACGCATATGCTCTTGTTCAATAACTTTTTTGTTTTCACGCGCAGCATAGATTGCCGCTTCGTTAACCAAGTTCTCTAAGTCAGCTCCGGTAAAACCAGCTGTTGTCTGAGCCACTTCAAGTAAATTAATATTGTCTGATAAAGGCTTACCTTTAGCATGCACTTTTAGAATTTCTTCACGGCCTTTAACATCTGGGCGTCCAACATATACTTTTCTATCAAATCGACCTGGGCGTAAAAGCGCCGGGTCAAGAATATCAACACGGTTTGTAGCTGCAATAACAATGACACCTTCATTAATGCCAAATCCATCCATCTCAACCAACAATTGGTTCAGTGTCTGCTCACGTTCATCATGTCCACCACCAAGTCCAGCTCCACGCTTACGACCTACTGCGTCAATCTCATCGATAAACACAATACATGGCGCATTCTTTTTTGCCTGTTCAAATAAGTCACGAACTCGTGAAGCTCCGACCCCAACAAACATTTCGACAAAATCAGAACCAGAAATACTAAAGAACGGTACTCCGGCTTCTCCGGACACAGCTTTTGCCAACAAAGTTTTTCCTGTTCCCGGAGGTCCAACTAGAACAACTCCCTTTGGAATTCTTGCACCTAATTCTACAAACTTCTTAGGGCTTTTTAAAAACTCAACCACTTCTTCAAGTTCTTCTTTTTCTTCTTCTAATCCGGCTACATTTTGGAATGTAACCTTTTTGTTTTCATCCACAACCATTTTTGCCTTAGATTTTCCAAAAGACATTACTTTGGATCCTCCACCGCCACCTTGTGCCTGGTTCATGATGAACATCAACAAAAACACAACGGCAATCAGTATAATGATTGATGGTAAAATACTCATCAAAAAGCTTGGACGCTGTACATCCGAATAATGAATCGGAATTTCTTGTCCGGTTTCAGCAATTTTTGTTCCCATGACGGTTGTATTTGGAACATAAAAGCTTTCTTCTTTTCCATCTTGAAAATAAGCACGAAGAACACCTGTAGGAATCTCTTGATTTTGAGTGATCTCAACACGTACCACTCGCCCTGCTTCGACATCCTTCATTAATTCTAATTCACCATAATTATCTGCCATTTGTTCGTTTGTCGGATTTGTAAGAATAAGAGCAAATAGCAAAATGAGAATCAGTAGTGCGTAAAAACTAAATCCACGCATATATTTCTTCATATCTTTTTCTCCTTCCAATTGAGTTCGATTTGATTATTACTCATCCAACACACTAATCTTTCCAATATAAGGGAGATTACGGTAATGTTGGCAGTAGTCTAATCCATATCCTACAACAAACTCATCAGGAATTGTAAAGCCGACATACTCAACATCAACGTCAACAACGCGTCGGTCTGGCTTATCTAGCAATGTCACTATTTTAATGCTGTTAGGTTTTCTTTGGTTTAGTACGTGGACCAAATAATTCAATGTTCTTCCTGAATCAATGATATCTTCAACAATAAGTATGTCTTTACCTTCAATTGAATCATCTAAGTCTTTAACTATTTTTACAACCCCTGTACTTGTTGTCTCATTGCCATAACTTGATATCGCCATAAAATCCATTGTCATGGGTGGTACAAGCTCTTTAGCCAAGTCAGTCATAAACATAACTCCACCTTTGAGCACACAAATCATATTGATTTCTTTACCTTCATATTCTTTTGAAATTTGTTCCCCTAAATCTTTGGTTCTTTTTACGAGTTCCTCTTCTGAAATCAGAACGTCAATTGTCGTAGCCATTATTGTCCTCCTTAGTTAGTTCTACTCGGATTATCTCGGATGATTTTTCTGTCGCCTCATAAACAGGATTCACACGGTATCCAGGCACCCATAAGATATGATTGCCCATAGCTAATAGCGGCATTTTATTTCTTAACGATAATGGGATTTTTTCATCAATAAAAAATTTTTTTATTTTTTTTGTATGTCCCTTGGAATCGATATGGATTACATCCCCCGGTTTTCTCGTACGTAAAACTAAATTAGCTTTTATTTTATCATAATCGAACCACTTCGTGTATAGATTTTTTGTATTTTTAAAAGAATCTTTATACTTTGTTGGTAGTTCGTTCACAACAGTATACCATAAATCAGCCTTTTGAATATACCCTTTATCTGGAATCGTGTCAAGTTCGTAAAAAAATTCTTCTGTTTCTGCTGTTTTTTCATATATGAACAACAGCCTTTGATATTCATTGACGACTTTTAGCCCTTTGTATACTTCAACCTGCTTACCTGATTGTTGGCTCATCAAATCATAAATTCTTTCTACATGGATATACTCTAAGTTCTTCGTTGTTCCTACAACATTCTCCACCGCTTTTCTAAGCACACGTCGAATGATTGCCGGATGTTCTCGAACAAGCATCTTTCCATCAATCACAAGTGCATGTCCATTTTCTTTGCATTGATACGTTCCACCAATCAACTCCCTTGCACACGCCACACGCTGATAGACCTTCGTCGCTTCGAATTCCATATACTGCTCCTCATCAGCAAATACACGTGCTGTTCGGTGTAATGTATCCACGATGTTTGGATTATAATCATTTTTAATTTGTGTTATGAGTTGATGACGGATTCGATTGCGTTGATATATCATCTGATCATTCGTTTCATCTTTGGCATAGGGCAAACCATTTTTTCCAAGAAAATCAAGAATTTCTTTTTTTGAGCCATTGATGAGCGGACGAATCAGTGTATCCTTATACTGGTTTTTACTTATGCTTTCCATCCCTTTTAAGCCCAAGAGACCTGCACCTCGCATAAAACGATATAATATAGTCTCTGCCTGGTCATCTTTATGGTGTGCAATCGCTATCTTATTGGCATTAACTTCAAGTAGATATCGGTGCAAAGCCATATACCGTAATGTTCTTGCTCCATCTTCTTGCGATACACCTTCATTTTTGCAAAACGTCGTAACGTCAACATGTTGAACTTTTAAACAAAGACCCAACATCTGACAATGATGTTCACAAATCAATACATCTTCATCCGCACTTTCGCGCAGTCCATGATGAATATATATGGGGAAAATCTCAAAGTAGTTCTTTTTTTTACGAAAGATGTCAAGCATATACAGTAATGCAACTGAATCAGCGCCTCCCGAAAACCCAACTACAATTCGATCCCCTGTTTGAATCAAGTTTTCTTGACACACCAAGCTTTCAAAATTTCGGGTCAGTTCATGTGACATAGTTTTTCCTTTCCTATAACGTAATAAAAATGACCCAACTTTTCAGTCGAGTCACTGTCACAAGCATCTACTATTCTTCTGTGATAAAGAGGATCTCGCCTTCTTGTATCAAATTAAATTCATTTCTCGCTTTCTTTATGATAAACTCGTCAGACTGAATATAAAATTCCATCTCTTCAAGCTCAACTTTACGTTCTAGCTCTCTGACAAGCTCTGCATTTAATACTTCTAGCTCTTGCTCTTTTTCAAGGGTTTTTGTATACGCTTCTGAAATTTGAAAAAAAACAATACCACTTAATAACATTAATACAAACATTAAAAAATATATTGATTTATGTTTTTTTCTTTTCACACGTACACCACCCTTTTTATAATATATTATCCCTTATAGTATAGCATTATTTTTTAATTTATGGTAGTCCTTATATAAATTATTCACATTATTCACTCAAATATGTGAACATTGAATCTGCATCATCTTTTTTTGTTGTATCCTTTATCGCATCGACACGAACGTTGACTGTATTATTTCCAAAAGATATTTTTATTATATCGCCAACATTTACAGGGGTTCCAGATTTTGCGACTTTTCCATTGATCTCAACTCGTCCTGCATTACAAGCCTCATTAGCCACCGTTCGTCGTTTGATTAATCGGGATACTTTTAAAAATTTATCTAAACGCATACGTCCTCCTTTGACAACCTTATGTAACATAAAACACAAAAAATCTACACTAATCGTGTAGATTTTTTGAATCTTAATCGATTAAATTATTTTGCATTAACCGCATCTTTCAAAGCTTTTCCTGCTTTGAATCTTGGTGCTTTTGAAGCAGCTATCTTCATTTCTTCCCCTGTTTGTGGGTTTCTTCCAGTTCTAGCTGCTCTTTCAGATACGTCATAAGTTCCAAATCCAACTAATTGAATTTTTCCACCTTGACTTAATTCCTCTGTTACTACATCAATAAATGCTTTTAATGCTTTCTCAGCATCTTTCTTGCTAAGATCAGTTTTTGCTGCCATAGCGCTCACTAATTCTGATTTGTTCATGTGTCGCTCCTCCTCGTAAGAATAATTTGCTTCAAGAAACCATTAAAAAGATTGTTGCTTCTTAACCACTTCCCAAAGTTCGTTCATTTCGTTAAGGCTCAGGGTCGCCATCTCCCGCTGTTGATTGATGGCAAGCTCTTCAATGCCCTCAAATCTATTTATAAACTTTTCTGTCGCATTTGTCAAGGTATTTTCAGCATTTAACCCAAAAAAACGTGATAAATTCACTATTTGGAACAACAAATCACCAATTTCATCTTCTATACATGCTATGTTCTTTTTTTGAACAGCTTCTTTCATTTCCTGAACTTCTTCGTCCAGTTTTTCAAGCATTTGAATTTCATCTTCAAAATCAAATCCGACCTTTGCCGCTTTCTTTTGAATCTTACTTGCTCTTGTTAATGCAGGCAAAGCTTTTGCCACAGAGCGCATAACATCTGTGGTGGTCGTATGCTCTTTTTCGATTTTTTTAATTTCATCCCACTGCACCAAAACTTCATCGGAATTTTTGGCATGTTGATTACCAAATACATGGGGATGACGTCGAATCATTTTTTCAATGATGCCATACAATACATCGTCTTCATCAAAACGATTTTCTTCTTTTGCAATCTGAATATGAAAAGCAATGTGCAACAATAAATCTCCAAGTTCTTCTTGCATATTTTTATCATCATTATTATTAATGGCTTCAACCAATTCATACGCTTCTTCTATTGTATCACTTTTTAGAGACTGATGCGTCTGTTCTTTGTCCCATGGACATCCATCTTTGCTGCGAAGCCGTTCCATAATTGCTAAAAGTTGTTCAAATGTATACCGCTCATTTTCCATTTTGGCCCTCATTAATAGTGACTACATCACTTTAAACTGTCGTTTGTCCCGTGTCTCCGATTTACGAACAATATTCGCTCCAATATCTTGTAGCTTTTCTTCTATAAATTCATATCCACGGTCAATATAATCCACATGATTGATGACAGTCTCACCTTCTGCCACCAAAGCCGCTAAAATAAGTGCAGCTCCTGCACGTAAATCCGACGCAGTTATTTCTGTTCCTGTTAACTTTTCAACGCCACTGACAATAGCCGTATTGCCTTCAACTTTAACATTAACACCCATGCGATTTAGTTCATCCACATATTGAAAACGATTTTCAAAAATACTTTCGGACACAATACTTGTTCCCTTTGAAACCGTTAACAACGCCGTCATTTGAGGTTGCATATCTGTCGGAAAACCTGGGTATGGCAATGTCTTAATGTTAACACCTTTTAACTCACCACGTGAAAACACGCGAATCGAGTCACCTTGTTCCTCAATACCAACGCCCATCTCTAAAAGCTTTGCTGAAATAGCCTCCATGTGTTTTGGAATTAAGTTGCCCACAACAACGTCACCACCTGTGATTGCCGCTGCTATCATATATGTACCTGCTTCAATTTGATCCGGAATAATCATATATTCTGAACCATGTAGCTTTTCAACACCATGAATTTTAATTACGTCTGTTCCGGCACCTTTAATTTCCGCGCCCATTGAATTTAAATAGTTGGCAACATCAACAATATGGGGTTCTTTGGCTGGGTTTTCAATGGTTGTAATCCCTTTAGCCATAACCGATGCCAACATAATATTGATGGTCGCTCCCACGCTAACCACATCAAGATAAATACTTGCACCTGTCAAATGCTCTGCTTTTGCTTTAACCATTCCATGGTCAACCTCTACTTGAGCACCAAGTGCTTCAAAGCCTTTGATGTGTTGATCAATAGGTCTTTGCCCTATATTACACCCTCCCGGCATAGCTACTTGCGCTTCATTAAACCGCCCAAGCAAAGACCCAAGAAGATAATAGGATGCTCTGATTTTCTTTATATGTTCATAGTCTACGACAAATTTGTCCACTTTTCGACTGTCAATTTCAATTGTATGATTATCAATATTTTTTATTTTAATGCCTAAGTCCTTCATGGCTTCTAAAAGCACACGAATATCATCTACATAAGGAACATTTTGAATTCGGCTTACTCCATCCGCTAATAGCGCTGCCGCAATAATGCCCAAAGCAGCATTTTTAGCACCGCTGACCTCAACTCTCCCATTTAATACATTTCCACCATTTATTATAAACTGATCCATTCTACACCTCATTGATCTATACTATTATATATCCTATTCCAAAGGTGATTATATCACATAACTAATTCTTTGTAAATTCTAATGGATTTCTAATAATATTTTCCTTAGATTAAGAAGCATCAAAGTTTATAAATCACATTGGAATATGCATTGATATAATAGACATCACCATCTTCAAATATGACTCGGTAATACGGATCCGCTCTGAAGGTAAGATTTCTCGCGCCTTCATCAACGACATAATAGCCTACATCAATATAGCGGATTGTTCGTCGTCCGCTTTGTTCTATCTGACTCTCACTATATTCTTCTTCCAGGTAGTACATCAAATTATAGATAACTTCATCAAAAGGATAGACATTTTGTTTATCCCCACTAAATTCAATAGGTTTATAGCGTATTGCCAGGGCTTCTTCGATTCCATTCATTGTAATATAGAGCTTAATATAACTTTGAAAAATCAAATTCCCCTTATAACTTTCGTTTAACTCAATGCGGTAACCTTCACCATCAACTTCTTTCCAATATGTAGGTTGCATATTTGTGTCTTCACCAAATAAATCTTCTGAAAATTGAAGGATAACCTTACGTATGCTTGCATCTGTTAGGTCTTCCGGGGCATATGCTTTCGCGCCGTCCTTAAGCTTATAATACATCATTCCCTTTTGTTCCCCCATATAAAATGTGAGTTCCTGATCTTCATTAAAGATACGCTCTGCAAAATAATCATTATCCAGTCGACTCTCATAGACTTCGCCTAAGACACGCTGAATAATGTTATCTTTATCTAGTGTCGGTGATTCCAACCGCAGCTGCGTCTGGGGATAATACCCCGGAATATATGTATATATACCTATGCCTCGTTCATTTAATACTCTTTCCATTTGGCGAACTCGACTATCTGACATCACATAGCGTTCACTCTCATAATTTTTTTGGTTCATAAATAGTAATAAATTAAACCCCAAAAAAATAATAATAAACACATTAAGAACTTTATTCCAATTCAACGTAATACCTCTCTTCTTCATTTTCAAGAATCCAAGTCAAATAGGCACCATCACTTACATTGTCAATACGATAACCCAAGTACATATCTGATAACTTTAATGGCTGAATCGCATCAATTAGCAACAAATCATCAATCGGCTTTTGAAAGCGCACCTCAAATGCGCTTCCCTGCACCACAACTTCTTGGCTTTTCCACATGATTCGCCGATACTTTGTCACTGTATTACCCGAGACAACAATCTCCATGGGATGCTTCATAGAATAGGCACTTAGATCATTAAAAATCAGAGGAACATTTCTATACTTATAATTATAATATAACACAATCTCACTGCCTCGCCGCTCAAAATCATCCAAAGCATATTCGATCTGATTAAGCAAGCGATCTTTGGTTAAAAAGTCATTAGCTACCCGTAAACTACGAGATAATGTTGTCTCCGGATTTTCAATTTCATAATTCAATTGATACTCAAACAGTCCACTATCGGTGTAACGGACAACCGACTCCAAATCACCAAAACGTACTTCATTAACATTATTGGTTTTCCATGTGCTTTTTGGGTTTACAAAAAAGTAACTCACAAAGCGTTCAAGCTGTTCATCATCCCGCTTATCGCCTTCGTAAAAGTACATATCCCCATACAGGTTGCTCAACAGGTTAAAGGCTTGTCCATTTACCGGAACCAATACATCTTCCTCAAAAATATCTAACCCTTGCTCTTTTGTCGAGAAAAACATATGGTTTTGTTCTTCTTCAAGTGTATCAATATATAAAATCAAGCTATCATTTAAAAGTTGCATCCGCTCATCTTGGACGTTGACCGACCTTAACTGCGTTAATTTTCGGTCGGCAAAAACAATTCGAATCCCTTTATACATACTTTGTTCTGCTTGATAGGCATCAATTTCTTGTTCCGGAAAGATATATATGCGTTCAAAGCTAAACGCATCATCAATCCATTTGCTTTTTATGTTCAATTCTTTTTTTAATAATTCACTGGTAATGGAGTAGGGCAAATCAATCAGTACATGTGAGCGATCCCAAAGTTCCGATATATCTATCTGCTTATTATCCAGTACACCGATATCAAAGGAGTCAAAAACAACTTTGATACTATCATCAACTAAATTCAAGCTGTCACTTTGCGATAAGCTCATAACCCCATAGGTTTTACTTCCATCCCCATAAAAAACAGATATTTTTTCCGGGAAAAACAAATCATCATGCATCTCATTACTTTCATTAACAACCGCTTGTTCATCATTGACCAAACTATAAAAAAAGTTACGATTTGACGGGTAGTCAAACCATAACATGGCCGTTTGATATATGCTTAAAAAAACTAATATAATAAGTAACACACTTTTAAAATACACTTTAAACATAGAACATCCCTTCTACCGCAACTTCCAACTAACGTGTTTGATTAAGCTGTTCAAAAAATGAAGTATTGCTAGCTTCTGGCGTATTGTCAAAAAAATCAATCTTGACATTTTCAAGTTCCACTTTCTTTTCTTCTTCCAAACGTACAATATTATATACGCCATATTTCACATTCTGTTTTTGTGCATCTCTAGAAACAATAAGTATATAATTATCACCAATATTCGATAAATTAATAGATTCGTTGAATAATTTGGACTTGCCTACTTCAATAGACTTTTGTCCATTCACTTGAACTTCTTCTAATGCATTAATGCTAAAAACTGTAATTCCTACTTGGGTTCCTGCATCCGCTTGACCAGAAAAAGTCTTTGTATCTGAAAACGTTGTCATACGCATACGTGCAAACTCGACATCAAGCTTTAAATTACCAATAATATTATAAGGTGTTGGTGTTGCTCCTTCAGCCCGTTCTTCAATTTGACGTGCTTTTTGTGTTGCTAAATATTCGGTTTCAAATTGTTCTGCCAAGATAGCAAGTCCTTCATCTGAAAGGCCCAACATCGATTGACCATCATCAATGTGCGCATCTTGAGCATACAGCACCCCGCTGAAAAGGTTTATTAATGAAAATAAGATGATGATTCCTATAAACTTTTTCATTGATGCTTCCTCCTTCAAATTTGGCATTTTCCACTGAATATAAGTATACCAACTCAATATTACAGCCATGTTACAACAACGTAACTATTCCGTGTCATTTTCCTTTTTATGCATTAAAAAATACAAGTAAAAACATGTGCCTTTTTCGACTTCCGATTCGACCTTAATCCATCCTTTGTGGAGTTCCATAATCTCTTTTGCAATCGCCAATCCTAAGCCGGTACCGCCCATAGCTCGTGATCTAGCCTTATCTACCCGATAGAACCGATCAAAAATATGTTCCAGATCTTCTTGTGGAATTCCCATTCCTGTATCGCGTATCTCAATGACATAATAAACCCCATCATTAATTAATCGAACTTGAACATCTGCTCCTTCCGGACTATATTTAACTGCATTGGATAAAATATTTTTGATAACTTGTTCAATTCGATTTGCATCACCTAATATCTGCGCATCCTCTTCCATAATCTGACAATCCAAATGTTGATTTTTCTTTTTTACATGTATCTCATAGTTTTTGGCAATCGTTTGGAGCAAATGAGCCAAATTGATTTCACTACGGTTAAAGCTTGTTTTTTGACTATCCAGTTTAGATAACTCTAACAAGTCTTGAACTAGATTCGTCATTCGATCACTTTCTTTATTGATAACACCAAGAAAACGTTCTGCTACTTCTAAGTCTTCAAGCGCACCTTCTAACAGCGTCTCAGCATAGCTTTTAATCGTTGTAAGCGGTGTCCTTAGCTCATGGCTAACATTTGCCACAAATTCCTTTTGCATCTTTTCAAGTTTCTTATGTTCTGTAATATCTTGAATAACACAAATAACCCCTTGAATAATCCCATCTGTATCAATATACTTGGCAAAGTCAATACTATAATAGGCTTCATCCAATGTTACTGTTAGTTTTCTTTGTTTGGTTTCAACATCACTTAAGACTTTTTCAAAAGATATCTTAAGTTTTGTTCCAAAAATATCATTAAAGGATAATGCGTTTTTTATTCTGAGCATTCGAATCGAAGCCGGATTATAATGTATAAGTATACCAAAATTATCAAACACTAAAATCCCATCTGTCATATGGGTTATCACTGTTTCCATTTTGTTTTTTTCACTAGCGATCTGTGCCAACGTCTCATTGAGTGAAAAAGCCATCCGGTTAAAGTTCGTTGTCAGTTCACCAATCTCATCATCTGAATACACTTCAATCGGGTTTTTTAACTCCCCTTTTGACATTTCTCTAGCTTTTTTTGTCAACGCTATAATGGGTTTCGTCAAAAATGCTGAAAATAAAAACGCCAAAATAACGGATAAAATAATAGCCATCAAAACAGCCAGCGCAATAACACTTGCCATTGCTGATACTTTATCTTGAACCTGTGCTGTTGATGCTAAAACATAAATCACATATATGACATTATTGTTCTTAATAATGGGACGCGCATAGCCTAAGTAAGTTGTTGAATCTTTAGACAGATGCACTTCGTCCAGTTCTTCAATCTGGGAGTTGGTAAGAGCTGCCATGACCTGTGCCGTATTAAAACGTTGCTCTTCTGTTGATACCGCTTGGGTATATACAATTCCGCCTTTTTCATCCAGCAAATAGACTCTGCCTTTAAGTAATACAGATTGCTCTTCAATCATCTCTATGATATGACCTTCTATTTCACTGGAAGGTAAATCAATGATGACTGAAGAATATACTGAGTTCGCCGTAGCTACAAGTTCTTCTCGAATAATATTATATTCATAATTTTTTGTTTGATAGACAATCAGCATTCCTGAGATAATCATTACGATGACCACTAAAAGGACAAAAATACTGACCATGCGCCATTTAATACTTCGCGTCATAAGTTTTCCACCTATTTAAGATTTAACTTCACATCTTAACTATTAGTCTTTAAAGTAATATCCGATACCGCGCTTCGTAATGATAAATCTTGGATTACTCGGTTCATCCTCGATTTTTTCACGCAATCGTCGAACGGTAACATCCACTGTTCTTACATCCCCATAATATTCATATCCCCACACTTGCTCCAACAGCTGTTCTCTTGAAAAGATCTGTTGCTTTTGGGATGCCAAAAATTTAAGCAGTTCATATTCACGAACCGTTAACTCAATAATTTGTCCGTTCTTATTGACTTCATACTGGGTCATGTCAATAACCATACCATCAAATTTGAGTATATCGTGCTTTTCTTCTTTTTCCATTTTCAAATTCATGCCTATTCGGCGAAGGTTTGCTTTAACTCTTGCTATGAGTTCACGCACACCAAAAGGTTTGGTCATGTAATCGTCCGCACCAAATTCCAACCCAAGAATTTTATCCACTTCTTCTGCCCTTGCTGTTAGCATAATAATAGGGACATTCGAACTTTCACGAATTTTCTTGCATAATGTCAATCCATCCATAACAGGCATCATAATATCCAGCAACAATAAATCCGGCGCCTCTTCATTAAAGACGCTTAACCCCTCTTCTCCATTATATGCAGTTACTACATGATACCCTTCTTTTTCAAGATTGAACTTTAATATATCTACAATTGCGTGTTCATCATCTACAACTAATATTTTTTCACTCATATCCGATTGTCTCCTCTCCATTCTTTTAATATCATATCAAACTTCATCTCAAACCACAAGAGGGTTTATCGCGTCATATAGTGCAAAACAAAAGCGTCGAATATCGACGCTTTTGTTTAATCCCTTTTATTGATATTTGCTTAGCCCAAGTGGTTTACTCCAAATAGTTGATTGGATTTGCTGTCGTCCCGTCAAATCGAATCTCAAAGTGGACATGTGGTCCGGTACTTCGTCCGGTACTTCCCACTTCTGCAATTTTTTGACCCTGCGCAACTTCTTGTCCAACCTTTGCAGTAACCTTACTTGCATGTGCATATCTCGTCGTAACACCATCCCCATGGTCAATCTCAACAAAATATCCATACGTACTACTCTTCCAACCTGCAAAAATAACGGTTCCGCCATCTGCCGCAACAATCTCCGTTCCATAGGATACTGCTAAGTCAACTCCATGGTGGAATGAACCCCAGCGTCGTCCATATGGCGAAGAAATTCTATATCCAGATACCGGGAACATATAACTTCCAGTCGCTCCTTTTACAGGAAATGGTTTTGATCCTTTTGATACAATTTTATCTTGTGGTTCTTTAATAACCTTTTTTCCAATAATCTCTCTTGAATCTTCAGTTCCGTTGATTTGCGTCACTAAAGCCGTAATCTCAACTGTACCATCGCTACCATTATCAATAACCTTTTCACTTCCAATGTACACATCTGGATCTTTTTGATAGACCACATCACGTGCAATAGGCTCTGTATAGATTACTTCTACTTTGGTTTCAACTTTAATCTCCGGTTCAGGAACCATAACAACTACTTCATCCCCTATTTGGATGCTTCGCTCTTTTTCCTTTAACCCTGGATTTAATGCATAAAGCTCACTTAGCTTCATATCATTTGCACTCGCAATAACCGAAGGACTATCTCCTGGTTGAATAGAATACATTTTTGCTTTTTCATTTTCTTTTGTAATTAACCCTGTTGCCATTTCAACATCTACAATGTCATTAGGATTAATATACGTTTCTACGACGGCGATATCTTCTGAGAACTCTACTGCCACCATCTTGCCTTGGCTTTCAGGTGTAGCTGCCTCATCACTCTGTTCATCCGTCTCGCCCTGTCCAGCTGTAACTAATGCCATCGATTCACTTGACATGTCTTTCATAAGTACTTTGGGCGTTAATACCATCGAATTATATTCATTAAGGTCTAAATCAATCTCTAGTGCAACATCGGTCTTAATAAAATGACGCTGCGCATTTTCCAATACTTCTTTAACTGCCTGTTCACTTTCTAGAACAACTGTAAAGTCATCTCCTATTCGCATTACATAACCTTTTTGTTTGATGACATCCAAACTGTTATACAGTTCTTCTTGTAAGCCTAAGGCAATTGTTTTGGTATCTAATGTCAGCATGCCTTCTCGAACCGGTATCAATGCAGGTTCCGGTACAATTTCCGGATCATAGCCAAGCTCTTGGACTAATCCATCATATGCAATGCCTAACAACGCTTCAATATCTTCTTCTTGAGCTACAACCCCTAACTCTTTTCCATTATAAACAACTTGATACCCAATAATCGGGGCTTCTTGCTCTATCGTAACACCATTTTCATCAATGGTTTGAACACTTAACATATCTTGTTTAGGTGAAAATTGAACAACTGTTGCAATCGTTAAAAATGCACCTACCGATAAAAAAACTTCTTTTTTATATTTCATAAAGAAGTTCTCTCTAAATTTCGGGACTCCGTACATATGTTATCCTCCATGCTTCATAGTAGTATTTATTTCGTGTTATACGTGTATATTCAATTGTTGTCATTATGCTTAAGTCATGTTTGTAATATTTCTGTAACATTCCTATATCATATTAGCATAGATTATGATTAATGTAAAGATAAGGAAGTCGATTTAGGTAATAATTCCTTCAACTTCCTTGTCCATCGTCTTTATCACTAATTTTTTCGTCTTTTTTTAGTCATTTAGCACAATCAGAAATTTGCTTGTCATTACATGACGACCTCTACATGAATGACTTCCTTAGATTCCATCATCGGTATGACTGTACCTTCGATTGGGCTCTTATTCACTTGAATTTGCGAGACCCCTTTTGACTTATTGTTAGGGTTTTTGACTGTTATATGGTACGTTGTTCCTCTAAAGCGACGTGTGACACTATAATGTTTCCAATTTTTCGGAATACACGGATCAATCAATAATCCATCATAGTGAGGCTTCACACCTAGAATTGCTTGTGTAATCGTTACGTAGTTCCATGCAGCCGTACCTGTTAACCATGCATTTTTTGCTTCGCCATGGTTTTTCGCATCTTTTCCTGCAATCATCTGTGAATATACATACGGTTCGGTTCGATGTATATCGCTTATTTCTTCCAAATATGCGGGGCAGATTTTTCGATATATTTCAAACGCCTTGTCTCCTCGTCCTACTTTTGCTTCTGCACAAGCTACCCATGGGTTGTTATGGCAAAAAATCCCTCCATTTTCTTTGTATCCCGGCGGATAAGATGAGATCTCTCCTAACTCTAGCTGATACGAGGTATATGCAGGCTGATTAAGCACCATTCCATAATCCGTATCTAAATAAGCCCATGCACTATCTAATGCTTTGATGGCTTCACCTGTCTCAATTCCTATATTTCCCATTACACACATTCCTTGAGGTTCAATAAATATCTTGCCTTCTTCGCACGCTGTTGATCCTACCTTTTGACCTTTTGCATCATAAGCTCGTAAAAACCATTGTCCATCATAGCCATGTTCTAAAACCACTTCTCGCATTTTTTTAATCGCCTGTTCTGCACGAAGTGCTTCTTGTGTTTCTCCTCTTCGTTGACATAGTTCCACATATTCCGGCCCAATAAACGCAAACATCCCTGCAATAAATACCGATTCTGCCGTTAATCCATCGGTTCCGTTATTCGCCGTTTGGAATGATTCTCCTGGTGTCGTTGAATAGCAGTTTAAGTTTAAGCAATCGTTCCAATCGGCTCTTCCAATCAATGGTAATCCATGGGGTCCCAAGTTATTGAGCACATGGTTAAACGATCGTTTTAGATGCTCCATCATCGTTGCAGATAAACTAGCGTCATTTTCAAAGGGTACCTGTTCATCGAGCAACTCAAAATCGCCTGTTTCCTTGATATAAGTTGCTACAGCCAGAACCATCCACAGCGGATCATCATTAAACCCACTTCCCAAATCATGATTTCCTTTTTTGGTTAAGGGTTGGTACTGATGATATGCGCCTCCATCACGAAGCTGTGTAGAAGCCAAATCAATCAACCGTTCTCTGGCACGCTTAGGCAATTGATGTACAAATCCTAAAACATCTTGGTTTGAATCTCGAAAGCCCATGCCTCGTCCAACCCCTGACTCAAAATATGAAGCACTTCGTGAAAGGTTAAATGTCACCATACATTGGTAAGCATTCCATATATTCACCATACGATTCACTTTTTCATCTTCGGTCTTGACACTGTACGCCGATAGCAGTTGTGTCCATTTGTCTTTTAACTGTTTAAGGGCCTGCTGTACCTGTTCTGATGTCAAAAACTTATTTTTCATCGTATACGCTTTAGCTTTATTAATAATTCCTGGTCGCTCCCATTTATTTTCTTTGTTTTCAATATATCCGAGCACAAAAATATATGATACACTTTTTCCCGCTTCAAGGACAGTATGCAAATGATGGGATGCTATTGGCGACCAACCACTGGCGATACTATTTTTAGATTGCCTGTTAAAAACAACCTCCGGCTTAGACACATCCCCATATAAGCCAATAAACTGTTCCCGATCGGTATCATACCCTTGCACAGACTGATTCACCGAAAAAAAGGAAAAATGGTCACGCCGCTCACGATATTCTGTTTTATGAAAAATCGTATTCTCTTCGACTTCAACTTCCCCCGTACTATAATTACGTTGAAAATTAGTCATATCATCTAATGCATCCCATAAGGCAAATTCAATATATGAAAATAAATCAATTGTTTTTTTCTTTGTTCCTTTATTGGTCAGTACTACCTCATGCACTTCGCATGCTTCTCCCAAGGGAACAAAGGATGTCTGTTGAACCTTCAGGGCATTTTTTTCTGAAGTAATCACACTATATCCTAAGCCATGACGACATTCATAGTCGTCGAGTTCTGTCTTAACCGGCTTATAACCGGGTGACCATGTCACATCATTATCAACAATATAAAAATATCTTCCTTCATTATCAATAGGAACATTATTGTAGCGATAGCGAGTTATGCGGCGTAAACGCGCGTCCATGAAGAACGAATAACCGCCAGATGTGTTTGAAAAAAGCGAAAAATAATCGTCCATTCCAAAGTAATTTATCCAAGGATATGGTGTTAATGGACTTGTTATAACGTACTCCCTGTTGACATCATCAAAAAAACCGTATTTCATTTTTTCTCCTCCTTAAAATCCTTAAAGTGTATGTACTGTATCACGTTCAATAAGTTCAAATGCAAAATTATATATGTTATCATCTCCTGTTTTTTGCTCTTTCATGAGATGTTTATGAATGGCTTCAACTGATGTTTGGGACATCGCAAAATAGTCCGGACACATTGTTGTTAGTTTAGGTTGCATTAAAGCCCCCGTCTTTGTATTGTCAAATCCTATAAAACTAACTTTTTCAGGTACTTTGATACCATGTTTTTGCAAACATTCCATAGCCGCAATTGCCATATAATCATTCGCACATATGTATACTGTCGGAAGCATTTTTTTTGCAATAGCTTCTTCCATTTGCTGGCTTGTTTTACTTTGATTAAATTCTCCTTCTAATATATATGCATCGCAAAGGGTTAACCCAAGTTTTTTAATCGCGTCGAGATAGCCTCTGTAGCGCATTGAAGCTGAGCGTGTCTTTTCAATTCCCTTTATGAAACCGATTTTTTTATGTCCTTGCTCTTTTAAATAGCTTACCGCGTAAACAGCAGCTTCATAATCCATTGCGTTGATCACTGTCATACGTTCTTGGTTCAAATATTTTTTAGGAATCTGTGTTGGTTCCATATCCATAACCACCATATGTTGACATATTTCTTCTTTTAAAATGTGGTTCAAGCTGTCACTTCGGGTTCCAATCAGTATTCCTCCATCAACTCTTTGTTCACAAAAAGCACTAGCAATTTTCTTGTAGTCTTTGGCACATGTTATGGTTTGAACAAGAACATAATATCCTTTACTGTTGGCAATATCGATAATCGTTTCTAAATAAGCCGTAAAAAAATCATTGTGATGCAGTTGTTTTTGACTTCCAGGTGCTTCATCCATAATCAAAAAAACACCAATCGTATCACTACGCTTTCCTGCAAGCGTTCGTGCATAAGCATTTGGATGGTATTTGTACTTTTCAATCGCTTCAAGTACTTTCTTTCGCGTTTCATCCGTTACATTAGGATAATTATTGATTACACGTGATACTGTACTTCTAGATACACCAACTAATTTTGCAATTTCTTCACTTTTCATCTATATTCTCCTTAACTCAAACCCATAATTATCAACTATGAACACGCGTTTATTATAATGCAAAAAAGAGGAGAAGTCAACGACTTCTCCTACAAAAACCATCGGTTTATCTATTTAAGACTTTCAACAAACCGTGTTATTCCTTCTAGACCCTGTTCATCTAATTTGTAGACACCTGCACATTCTAGTACCTTCTCAAACTTTTTACCGACATGCTCACGAACAATACGATGGGCTTCACTCGCTTCGCACTTTGTTCCATAAAGCTGCATTAATTCCTTAATCCATGGTTTATGTTGTTCCATGTTCTTATCTAATGCATCCATTGAGACGCTTCCTGATAATACGTTTTCAACTTCAACCAATTCTTCTTTTAATCGTGCAGGTAAAACGGCTAATCCCATAACTTCAATCAACCCAATGTTTTCCTTTTTAATATGATGCAAGTGGCTATGTGGATGAAAAATCCCCAGTGGATGCGCATCATTTGTTCGGTTATTGCGAAGGACTAAATCAAGTTCATATTCTCCTTTATTATTGATCCGACCAATGGGGGTAATTGTATTATGTGGCACTTGCTCTTTATCGATTGTAGAGTATGCATGAATCTCACATGCTTCGTCTGAATAATTTCTCCACGCCTTTAGTACTGTATCTGCTAACGTAATTAATGCCTCTGAGTCTTTTGATGTTAATCTAAGTACGGATAAAGGCCACTTGACAACCCCAACTTTTACATTTAGAGCACTAGCAATTGTAAAGGTTTTTATCACTGGTGCCACTTCCATAGGGAATGTATGGTGTCCCCCTTGATAATGGTCATGACTTAAAATCGATCCACCAACAATAGGCAAGTCTGCATTTGATCCAATAAAGTAATGAGGCATTGCATCTAAAAACCCAATAATGCCTTTAAATGTTTTTTTCGTAATGCGCATCGGATCATGCTGTCCTTTGAATATAATAGAGTGTTCCTGATAATATACGTAAGGTGAGTACTGAAAATACCACTGTTCACCATTTAAGGTTAAAGGTAGTACACGGTGGTTTCCACGTCCCGGATGATTCAAATGCCCTTCAAACCCAACATTTTCTACACACAATAAACATTTGGGGTAATTGACTTGAGGCATTGACTTTGCTTTTGCAATCTCTTTTGGATCTTTTTCCGGCTTGGACAGATTAATGGTGATTTCCAAGTCACCAACCGGAGTGGATGTTGTCCAGTATTCATTTTTTTGAATACGGTCCATCCGTATATAGTTTGAATCTTGACTTAATTGATAATAATCATCTGTCGCTGCTTGAATCGATTCTTCTCTTGCAATCTGTTCAAAGCGCGCATGAAGTTCTGACGGTCTTGGCATCAATAATCCCATGATTTTTGCATCCATTAAGTCACGCTCTGTCACTGTATTGCCAATCATGCCCTTCATAACGGCATCATCTAGTAGTGGCTCTAGAACATCTAGCGGAGACTTAGCGACGAATTGTTCCCATATCTTTGTCTTTGTCTCCATATCTACTGGTTTTTTTAAATCATACAATGCTAATAATTGATTACGAACCAATGGTTCATCTAGTGTAGTCATCATCTTGCGTTTGATGCCATAGCAAAGCAACGCTTCAATATGTTGCCCAATCTGTTCTTCCATATCTATTTTTATCTTTGCATCACCTGCTACATCTTCTGCCACATAGCCATTTGGATGCGCCTGATGCCACTTCCAAGCACTGGAGATAATCACGCGGATATCTTCGTACTGTGGATTCCAACCCAGTTCTTTACGTGCCTTATCTGATGAAGCAATGAGTGTTGCCGGATCTCCCGGACGTCGTTCAGCTATTTTAGCCGGAATCGGATGCTTTGTCACTTCACGTGCCATTTCTACGATTTCCTTAACAGAAAATCCGTTGCCACTTCCTAAGTTATAAGTTCCGCTTTGACCGCCTTGTTGTAATTTTTGCATTGCCAAAATATGCGCTTGTGCCAAATCCATTACATGAATATAGTCTCTGACACAGGTTCCATCGGGTGTATCATAATCATCGCCAAACATCATAATCGATTCTCGCTGACCAAGGGCTACTTGCAAGACAATAGGAATCAGATGGCTTTCAGGCTGATGATCCTCGCCAATCTGACCGCTATCATGCGCCCCTGCTGCGTTAAAATAGCGTAAAACGGTATATTTCATCCCATAGGCCGCATCCGCCCATTTCAGCATTTTTTCAACGGATAATTTCGTCTCTCCATAAGGATTTGTTGGTTCTGTTTTATCTTCTTCAGAAATCGGAATAATTTCTGGTTCTCCATAGGTTGCTGCTGTCGATGAAAAAACGATATGCTTAACGTGAAACTCTTGCATTACTTCAAGAAGAGACAGAGTCCCATATACATTGTTGTTATAGTACTTTAGTGGTTCTGTGACACTTTCCCCTACCAAAGAATCTGCTGCAAAATCTATAACACCCTCAATTGTGTTTTCCAAAAAGACTTTGCGCAATGCTTCTTTATCTCGAAGATCTCCTTGATAAAAAGGAATCTCCACATCCACTGCTTGTCGATGTCCTTTATATAAATTATCATAAACTACTACTTCTATTTGCTGTTCTCTTAAGGCTCTGACTGTATGACTTCCTATATATCCAGCGCCACCACATACTAATATTGCCATGTTAAACTCCCTTCACTTCGTATGCACCTTGTCCTACATTAGCCACGTAAAACTCAGGTTCTAAATGTATTCGTTTTTTATAATTATCTCCAACTTCTTTTATAAAGGTTTCTACATATTCTTCTTGTACTAACGATACCGTACAGCCACCAAATCCTGCCCCGGTCATGCGTGATCCTAAGACGCCAGAGACTTTTGTCGCTTCTTCCACCATTGCATCTAACTCTACTCCTGTGACTTCATACAAATCACGTAATGAGTTGTGTGATGCATAGAGTAACTCCCCAGCTGTTTTCAAATCATTGTGTTTTAATGCTTCAACACATTTAAGTACCCGTTGATTTTCATATACTGCATGTTCAGCCCGTCGGCGCGCCGTTGGATTTTTTATTTGTCCTGCATGCTGATCAAATGTCTCTTCATCCATATCACATAAGTGGGAAATATCTAAGACTTCTTGTAAATCTTTAAGCGCTTCTTCACATTCACTACGACGTTCATTGTATTTGGAATCTGCCAAGCCGCGTCGCTTCTTTGTATTTCCAATAACAATTTTTACACCATCAAGTTTAAACGGTACATGCTGGTATTCTAAAGTGTTACAATCCAATAGCATGGCATGATCTTTTTTTCCCATACCTACAGCAAATTGGTCCATAATGCCACAATTAACTCCCACAAATTCATTTTCTGCCTTTTGACTTATTTTTACTAAATCAAGTGGCTCAACGTTTCCTTGTGCTAACGCATTAATAAATGTTGCTGTTAACACCTCAAGGGATGCCGATGAACTTAAGCCTGAACCGTTGGGAATATCGCCATAATATAGGACATCAAATCCTGGAACTTTGGGTCCCAGTTCCTCATACATCTTAATCACCCCTTTGGGATAGTTTACCCAATCATGGGCCACATCATATTCGATTTGATCTAAATCTAGGGTAACTTCAAGGTCAAAATTCATTGTTGCAAATCTAGCTTGTCGATCCGTTCGTTCTCTTACGACAGCATATGTTCCAAAATCAAGGGCACACGGAAAGACAAATCCACCATTATAATCAATGTGTTCACCGATGATATTCACACGCCCTGGGGTAAAAAAGGTACGTATGTCTCCAGCGGATGAATACCGTTTTACAAATTCATTTTTTACGTTTTCCATAATGTGTTTTTGCATGTTTTCTTCTCCTTTACGTTTGTCGGATGACTAAATTCGTAGCAACCATTATTTTTGTATAAGGTAACGCTTCATCTTGTTTTTCATTTTCTATTAGCTGAATCATCTGCCTTGCCGCTGTCATTCCCAATTGACTCATATGATGGTCAACTGTTGTTAATGGGGGATCCGTAATCTGACTTACAATTGTGTTATCAAAACCAACAATCGCTAGCTGCTCGGGTATTACCACCTTATTGATGCGTGCAGCATTTAGAACACCTACTGCCATAAAATCATTACAACATAATATTGCATCCATTGTCATAGACAATTCCTGTTTTTCAAAAAAAGACAGGGCACATTCTTTTGCTTGATTAACTGTCTCTAATCCATTGCCCTCTTCGATTAATAACACCTGCGGCTCACAATCCATCTCTTTTTTACAAAAGGATTTATATAAGGCTTCTTTTATATCGTATGAATGGCTTTTTTTCCCGCGCATAAAAGCTATACGCTTTGCCCCTTTATCTTTTAAGTACATCAAGGCTTCTTTTGTGCCTGCATAATCATCATTAAGAACAAAGTGGCATTGTATACCTTCATGATACCCATTAATAATCACAAGGGGAATGCGCTTGGATATCCCTTCGTAGTAACCGCTTTTTATATTTTCATTACGTGGATTGATAACAATTATTCCATCGACACTTCGATTCAACAGTGAATCGATCATCTCACGTTCATTATCCGGTTGTCCTTTGGTATTACATAAAAAACTTCGATATTCTTTACTTCCCATAAAATTGTCAATCCCTTTAATGACTTCTGAAAAGAAAAGGTTTTCTATGCTAGGCGTCAAAACACCAATGGTTTGCGTTTTGTCCTGTATTAAACTACGGGCTAATAAATTCGGTCGAAACCCCAATTCTTCAATAGCTTTATTCACCCGTTTTGCGGTTTTTTCACTTACTGGATAGTTTTTATTGATGACTCTTGATACGGTTGTTATCGATACATTAGCAAGTTTTGCAACATCTGTAATTGTCGACCTTTTATTCTCCATGTATTCACCACCATTCTAAATAGAAAAGGTTTTCTATTCTTATTATATATTCCTTTTTATATGAATACAAGATAGAAAATTATTTTCTTTCTTTAAAAACCTCTTGTTTTCTTATATAAGATGCTATACTATAATGTATATTATACATTTTTCTAGGAGGTTCTATGGCAAAAATCATTTTAACAGGCGGTGGGACAGCAGGACATGTCATTCCTCACTTTGCTCTATTACCCTATTTTCAAAAAGATAACATTGACCTTATATATATTGGCTCTAAAAACGGTATTGAAAACAAATTGGTTCGTGAAAAATCTATTCCATATATCTCAATATCCAGCGGCAAACTTCGGCGTTACTTTGACATCAAAAATTTTACTGACCCTTTTCGAATTGTTGCTGGTTTTTTTCAATCCCTTTTTCATTTAGCCAAACATCGACCGGACTTAGTATTTAGCAAAGGAGGATTTGTAAGCGTACCTGTCATTGCTGCTGCCTGGGTTTTACGTATTCCTGTGATTGCCCATGAGTCAGATATGACACCAGGACTTGCAAATAAACTCGCTACCCCTTTGTCCAAAAAAATTCTGACGACATTTGAAGAAACTTTAGCGTATCTGCCTAAAAATAAAAGCGTCTTTACCGGCTCACCTGTTCGACAATCCCTTAAAACTGGAGATAAGCATATCGGTTATGCTTTTACAAAGCTGAACTTGCATAAGCCTATTATAATGGTTATGGGCGGAAGCCTTGGTGCGCAAAAAATTAACCGCATCTTGCGTGAAGCCCTCCCATTACTCCTTGAAGATTTCCAAGTGATTCACTTATGCGGATCTGGCAACCTTGACTTAACTCTTGAGGATAAAGAAGGTTATGTTCAATATGAGTATATTGGTAAAGAACTTCCACATTTATTTGCTATTACGGATTTTATGGTTTCTCGCGCAGGCTCAAATGCTATTAACGAGTTTGCATTTTTACAGTTACCAAGCCTTCTTATTCCATTATCAAAAAGTGCTAGTCGTGGCGACCAAATTCTAAACGCCAATGCCTTCGCATCAAAAGGCTATGCTCAGGTACTTTTTGAAGAGCGTTTAACTGTATCTACATTCGTTCAAGAAGTCCGTGGTTTTTATGAAAATCTTGACCACTATCGTATACATTTATCAACGGCCAAAGAATCTAGTGGAACTGAAAATGTATACTCCGAAATAGTATCCGCGTTAAAAAAAGAGGTGTAAATCATGTTAAAACTGACCAAAATATCAAAATTTATGATTCTTCTGGGTATTGTTTCCATTATTATATCTATTTTCTTCAATTTTTATTTTTTTAATCATGAGCAGCAGCTTATGGCAAAATCAACCGAAATTGTTGAAAATATGAATAATGAAAGCATCCAGCTTGATCTCTCCCTACGCGTACTTAACAATATATTACAGCAACTTCCAACACCTGCTACACCTTCTGATTTACCTGAATCTCTAGCTGTAGCCTATCATAAGAACCTTGGATACTTAATGGGACAGCTAAACTATATCAGTGAAAATCTCACCACCTTTGAAGAACTAATTGACCAGTCACACCTTAATGTATTTTTAAGTTACAATGCATCCAATCAGCGCTTGCACGATTATGCCTCTGAAATCGAATTATCCCTTCATTGGCTAGACAAATATTCTCAAGAAACGATTGCATCCCAACAGTCAAAATCCGCTGATTCTGCACAAAAAGAGTACCATGCTTTACGTGAAAATATTGACACACTTTCAACGATTCATAAAGACCTGTACAATCAATCGATTAACCATGCCAAAATAATGATTAACGGTGCTTTTACTCTTTTAGTTATATTTATCCTATTACTAAGTACCATTATTTTAAAATTACTCAACACAAACATACGCTATCTTACCGAAAGTATTCAGCTTGTTGAACAAAATGATTTTGATCGAAAAAAACTTCCAAGCTATTCCCCGTTATTTGCTGAAGATGCTCATGTTATTCGCTTAGTCACCAAAATAATGGATGAAAATGCTGTCTCAAATCATATCAAAAACATTGTCATAAACACCTATGATATGGATGATATGCTGCACGAGCTCTTTCGGATTTTTAATGAATTTCTTCGTATTGATCGAATTGGTATTTGCTTTTATGACTCCATTAATAAAACCCTCATTGCCGAAAGTGGTTTTTCCAAATATTCAAATATACTTCTTGGCCCTGGATTTTCAATACAAGCCGAAAAAAGTAGTTTGCTCTCCATCATCAAAACAAAAAAAGGTCGTATTACTAACGATTTAGAAGCGGCTTATAAGCATAAACCACAGAGCAAACCCTTAGAATTGATTACCCGTGAAGGTCTAAAATCAAATATGAGTATTCCGTTATTAATTAACAATGAAGTCTTTGGAATCTTGTTTTTTAGCTCGACATATAAGAATCATTTTACAAAAGATCATCTTAGACAGGCGTCTAAAATTGTTAATGAAATTTCCGGATTTTTTAATCGTTCCTATCTCCTAAAAATGGTCTTTAGCCGATTTACATATAGCTTCTCAGCTCTTGTCAACGAACGGGATTATGAAACCGGCGGACACCTAGATCGAATGACCAACTACTCGACACTCATTGCAGACAAACTGCGGGAAAAAGAACTGCCTAGCCATGAAATTCGTCGCAATATGATTTTAGATATACAAAGATATGCGGCACTACACGATATCGGAAAAGTTGCAATTCCTGATCATATTTTGAAAAAACCCGGAAAGTTTGATGAAGATGAATGGGAGATTATGAAAACCCATGTCACTGTGGGTCAAAATATCTTTAAGGACTTACGAACAGAGCTTCAAATGTTTAATAAAGATTTTTTCAAAGTTGCAGAAAATATCATTGCCTATCATCACGAGCGATGGGATGGTACTGGGTACCCTCATGGATTAAAAGCCTTTGAAATTCCTCTAGAAGCAAGAATTGTCGCCCTTGGCGATGTGTTTGACGCACTTACGTCAAAAAGAGTATACAAAAAAGCCTTCACCATAGATGAGGCTCTTAAGATTATTCAAGAATCCAAGGGGACGCACTTTGACCCTGTACTCGTTGATATATTAATGGAAAATCTAGATTCTATTTTGCATATCTATCATACGCAAGATGAATCTGAAGGGTGAACAACTCCAACAAACTCAATATACTAAATCTGCTTTGATATTGCTTCACCAATAGTTTGTAAAGTGGTATCATCAACCTCTTGGGTAACCCATGAAATATTGACTTGATCGTCTTCAAATCTTGGAATCAAATGCAAGTGAAAGTGATTGACGGTTTGCCCGGCTACAGCGCCATTGTTTTGTAATATATTTAAACCATCAAATCCAAGAACTTCTCGCATTGCCTTAGCTACAATCGTTGCTAAGGCAAAAATTTTACCTGCAGTTTCAGCATCTAATTCATAAATATCTTCAACATGCTCCTTTGGAAGAATAAGCACATGCCCTTTTGCTGCCGGAAATTTATCTAAAATCACTCGAAACTCTACATTTTCAAAGAGTGTCACCGAATCCATCATTCCATGTGCAATGTTGCAAAATATACATCCTTGTTTCATAATTAACTCCTTTCGTCTATCTCTTCTCTATATTTAGACTTCTTCATAAATTATACCATTAGTTTTGGTATCGTTACAATGAAAAAAGCTCTTCAAATTTGTAAAGTAGTGTAAAGTCGCCTTTGGCTTTTATCTCTCCTGTCATAAAAGCTCGTTGCATCGTCAACTTTCCATCAATAATACGCTTAAGGACACTTTTTCGTCCCATAACTACAACATCGCTCTCACCAATCTGTCCATAATACGAACGAATATGCTGATTGCTTAGTTCCAGAACCGTATTCTCACGCGGGTCATCCTCAACGATGATTTGTATTTTGGCCGTCAGCGCTTCTTGATTTATATAGCTTTCTTTAAATCGTTCCGGCCAAGATTTTTCACTTTTAATGGTGGCTGCAGATAGTTTCTTTTTAAACAAGCTTCCTAATTGGTGTATATCTTCTTGCTGCTTTTCAATATACGAATCATAATTTTCAATAATTCCTGTGTTCTTTTGCTTTGTTGTTTTATCACTTTCTATTTCCACATTGGGATGGATATTTTGAATATCTTCAACCGGTATTTCAACAAAAACTTTTTCTATCTTATCGCTTCTTGGAAGCTCACCTTTTTTTTGCTGTACGCGTCTAAAAAAAGCCTCTGCTTTTTTATCAATACCAAATAGCCACTCAAAGTTCGTTTCCAAAGATGCTGCTGATTCTATGGACGCTAAAATATTGCCACCTTCAACTCCACCTAAATATTCCCATGATTTTAATAAATGGGTATAGGCTTCAAACTCATATGCCCTTCTGGATATAACGATTCCCAGCATCGGACATTTATCAAAAACGCTGTTTTCTCCACGATAAAAGCACTGATCTAAAAATGCCTGCATCCGATGTCCGATTCCATACCATTCGACATTAACCGCTAGAACAACACCTATGGCTTTGCTTATATAACCTAAAATCGTTTCCATAGAATCATTGGATTTATATAAATCAATGCGGTGAATCGTCACTCCCAGTTCTGTTAAAACATGACTCACTCGTTCTAGAGCAACTAGAACCGGATCATCCACATATCCTTCTCCCCCATATATCACGGTAATACATTTTTGTTTTTCTTGAAGATCGGCTTCACTGCTTTTTAAACGTATTTTTTGAAAAATCCTTTTTTTACTCTTTTCCTTCGTTTCTTCTTTTCCTTCGCTTACAAGATTATCTGTCACTTTCTCCTTAAAATCAAAACGTTCTTGCGCTTTTTCCCCCATTAACAATTGTCTTATTCGTTCCATTTCTCGCTGCATAACTCTATCTAAATCAGGTACAAATTGTTTTTGTGATGGATGTGGCAAAGGCAGAACTTTGTAACTTTTTCCGTGGATTCCCACAACAAATAGCTGATCTTGTTCACTGTTGACCATCAATGTTTCATCTCCAATTAATTGTTGGAGCATTTTGTTGCCAAGCGTAATAATCAGCTTTGGATTGACTAATGCAATTTCTTTTTGTAAATAGGGCATGCTTAGAGCATATTCTTCTCGTGTTGCCGCTCGCGAAACCTTGACTCCATCTTTATTTAATTGATAGGGTCGATATTTGAGTAAATGGGTCAAATACACTTGTTCATAGGAATACTCGATTGCATCTAAAAACTTGGATAATTTCTCTCTTTCGCCTTCTAATAAGTTCTGACGATACAGTTGTTCCTTTTCACTTGTAAATTCAGCAATAATCATAATATCGCCATCTGTATCCCCTTCACCTAATAACAGTGAATTCCCTTCACCTATTTTTTCCTCCATCTCCAAAGCACATGCATCATACATCTCACGAATTTTATCTTGTTTCATCTTTGCTGCCTCCTATTTCTTTTCGTCTTCGTCGTACGATTGGAACACTAATACATATGCCACCAATAAATCCTCCAACATGTGCATATAAATCAACATTGGGACTAATGACACTATACACAATTCCATATATGAAAAACAACCAAATAATATAATGATTAATTCCATCCATGGATTTATTCATAGCACGCGATAAGACAAGCGCTGCACCAATAATCCCATAAATCGCTCCACTAGCTCCTGCTGCAATAATATATGGTCCAGTAAAATAATGATATGCAAAGCTAAAAATGCTTCCAACAATTCCAGCACCTAAGTATATCATGAGAAACTGCTTCGCTGATATATATTTTTCCAAACGTGATCCAAAGATATAGAGTCCAAACATATTAAAAAACAGGTGCATGATGCCAATATGTACAAACATTGCGCTAAGAAGCCTCCAATATTGCTGTGTTCTGACAATAAAATCAACTTGAATCGCACCAAAGCGCATCAAAACATTGGGATCTGTGGAGCCCCCATTGATTTCCATAAATATCCATACAATAACATTGATAATCCCTATCGCAAGGGTAGTATAATGGGCTTCTGTTTCTTTTTCTATCGCATAATAGTTTTGCTTTTTTTCTTTCAATAATATACGTAAGTCTTTTTCAATACCCATAATCGAATTAAGTTGATGCTCAGGAATCACAAGCTTTCGTTGGAGGGAGTCAATAAACCAGGCCACCTCAATCGTTGTTGCTTCAATATTTGGCATCTTATTATAATACGCATATATTTGGGGTTCCCACTCGCCCACAAACAAGTTCAATATAATCACACGGTCTGTATGAAATTGTTGGAATTGACTCGAAAGATTTTGCATATAGAATGCATATCGATTTATATCCAGCTTATTGGCTTTAGTCCCATGAAGTATACTTACAATATAATAACTGCTTTTTTGATATAGGCTATATAGTGCATGCTCCTTTGAATCTGTTGCTATCTGTTGATAATTCTTCGCCTCAAAATAATCTTTAAGTAACTGATAGTCTTTTAAACTCTCTTCAGACATAGGCGCCTCCTAAACTATAGTATTCAAATCTATAGTTATATTCTAAAGGAGTTCATTCATAAGTCAATAGCTAAATCCATCTTCATTATTCCTGAAGGGATAATTCTATATGTCTCAATCCCATCTAAATAGGCATAGGACTTCGGATCATAAAATATAATTATGCCTACATCGTCAAAGACATAGGTTGATGACTCCCCTTCAAATTCCGGCAAATTAAATCGCATCCTTTGTTTTTCTTGACTGTTTTGCTGATAAGCATTTAACTCTTGTTCAATCGTTTGCATAATTATTGAATTCTTATGGTTTATTTCTGCGCTTTCTTGCGTCACTAAACCTGTCGAATAATTATATACCCACTTTTTATCAGAAAGCGTATAATACTCACAGTGTGTCGTCTCTTGCTGTGTATAAAATTTTTTTTCCCCTAACGTGTTTTCCTGTGGATTATATAAGACAATCCCATCATATTCAACAAATGCTATGAGTGGAAAATCTTGACGCGTATATCTAAAATTGCGCATTGTCAAGCTATCAAAAAAATTACGAATCACTTCTTGATATGCAATTTGGATATGATATGCGTTGTGACTATCATATGCATAAGTCGAATATGTTTTTAATGCAAATCCCGCATCATAACTTGCTTCATCAATACTTTGCTCTATCCATGTCCTTTGGCGTTCCATATATTTATGTTGCGTATTTTGAATAGAGCTTTGCATAAAAAAGGGCAACATGATTAATAACGCTAATACACTGTACTTAACCATTCCCATATCGGACAATTCCTCCACTTACAATATATATTTCATTACTCTTTACGCCACCAATATCCAAGATGTCACGAAAACTTTGACTTTTGGTTACCGATGTGTTGCGAACACGCACATAAAAAAAGTCTCCTGAGGATAGACGATAGGTTCCGTTCGCTTGAATCCATGCATATATATCCTGTGTATAGACCCCTTCATAATAGACCTCCATACGTCCATCCTCTTCAGAAAATCTCTTTTGTTGATGCTCTAATTCTACTTCATAAGTTAATCCCGACGTTCTTAATATATGGTTTAATTCATCCAACATTGGTTGATTGACTTTCCCGGATTCTCGAATCTTTTGACTTAGTTCATTTGTCTTTGCCATCACCAGATTATATACAATGTCATCTTGACGCTGATAACTATATATCGTTGGTGCAACAAAAATAAGAACAACGCCTAAAATCAAACCAAAAATCTTCCACAAACTTTCCTCAATCATTTCTCTACTCCTTAACCTCAATAATTTCAAGGACCATTTTTTCACGCAGATGTTCAGCCTCAGATGTCACATTCAAATAATACTTTTTGTCTGCTTCTAATGTGTGCATAAACTCTTGAAATCCTTCCAAAGATTGATTTTTTTCAAAGGTTTTATCCACTGCCTGTATAATAAGCTCCTCACTAAAGCAATAATATCCCCCCACTTCAATGCGTAGCTCCTCATATGTCAACAGCTTTGAATGTTCTATCTCTTCGACCCACACCGTGTCAATAAGCCAGTTATTTTTTTCTTCTTGACTTTTTTGAACCGATTGATAATACCGTGTATATTGACTATGTTGTTCAAAAAAACTAAACAGCCCCATGAGCATAATCATAAATCCTGCTATAATATATAATAGTTTAAATATATTGTGTGTCATTATTGCTGTTTGGCCACTATGCCTTTGACAACATCATTCTTATCATAGACAAGCTGTGTCATAAAGCTTCCTTGGGGATTAATATATTCGGATGCATCCACATCTTTGGATTGTTGTAAATCCTCGTCCATAGCTGCTTTTGTCTTTTCAGATAATGATCCGCTAAGGACATTCGACGAAATAGTTCCACTACTAATATATTGTGTTGAGGATGGATGATTGGTGTGTACCTCAATAATAAATGATCCACTTTTGGGTTTATGCTGTTTAATCGCATTAAGTACGTCGCCTCCGGTAACCACCATATTATCAAATTTTTCATACTGTATACTCGCTAATTGCTCTGACATGGAATCCAAGTGCTCCCCTGATGCATCTGCCAAATTTTTTCCTTTGTTAAATAAAAAGAGCCCCGTACTAACAATCGCTATAAACATCATCACACCAACACCTAACCACAACGCTTTTTGAATATTTTGATCCATAATTTTCTCTCCTTTTTTCCTTTATATTTTTTATTATCCCATCAATTGATAAAAAAACTTTTCAAGTTCAGAAATACTGGACATAATCATCGGTATAATCATATATAAAATAATTAGACTATACGCAGGTAAAAATCCAATATTTTGCCCAATTACAATTTTCCGATTAATGATTTGATCATTTAACCATTGCCGACGCTCAATATAATAGCTCTTATCCTGAACTAATTCGTCAAAAGCCTCCTGGATACTAATATCTTCACTCGCAATGGCTAGTTGGTACATTATCTTTTTCATCTCCGGATGTTCCACGCCTTCGCGCATGTTCATAAAAATTTTGTAGGCACCCATACTCATATCCAGCTGGCATCGACTTAGTGTTTCTTTATAGTAAGTGGAGTATGCTGCCATCCAATCACATATTTCTTCTGTATTCATCCTTGGATGATACATTAGCATTAAAATAATGCTATAATACCCTGCAATCTCATCCTCGACCTCCATTCGTTTAATATATTTCACCATCTTTTCATTGATTTGCGGCAAATGATATCCCACTACCCCCACCATCAGACATAAAATAATTTGCCACCAGGCAAAATAGATATTGTTATATGCAATAATTTTTTCTTGAATATGCTGGCGACGTTCTGCCAACTGCTCTACGCTCAGTTGCTCCTCTTCTTCTAGTGTTGAACTGATCCAATCATCCACCGTAGCATCCGAAGCCTTGCCATCACTTTTTTGTATAAATGCATAATCTCTTAATGATTCCTGACGTCGCTTATGTTGTATCTCCACTGGGAGTGTGGCACCTAAAAAATGATCCTGGTAATATATCTGTGTTGATAAATTCTGCCTTTCACTAATCAATATGGAGATTACAATCAGAAAACTAATCCCCGTCGCAATGATTCCATATAACCATTTTCTCTTTTGTTGTTCACTTAACGGAAGTTGTATTTTAGCAATCCAGCGCTTCATTTGATTCGCTTCAGGGAAAAAATCATCTAATCGTTGAATCCTATTTAGAATAATCATCGCCAAAAACATAATACCAATGGTTAAAATCTCAATATATTTTCCCGCCATACTATTGTAAAACAACCCTAATGGTGCAAAATTCCCTATCGCCCAATTTTTAAGCATTGTAATTAAAAACAGAGGGATAATCGCAATAATATTCATACTTTTTAATGCGTAGTTCAGTTTTTTTCTTTTAATAAGTTCCAGCTGAACGTTCTTTGTTAAAAAGCTCAAGTTGGTTAGATAGACACTTTTTCCATCTTCCTGCTGATCACCATATTCATAGGTTAAATGTGAAAGGTTAACAAACATTTTTAAATACGGGTTAGGCGCAATCTCAAAATATCTGGTCATCGCATATAGTGGGTCCACATCTGAAAAGATCTCATAAATATGCTCTGCCTGTACGGTCATTTCGCGTTGATGGATCTCCATTTGTTCTAACGCAGAATATATTCCATCATCAATCGTTCGATATTCATAAAAACCTTGTCGTACATATCCCATAAAAACTATAAACTGCTCTAAGAGCCGATAGTGACTCCTTCCAATAAAATAATCAAAATAACTTTCTGAAATATACCACAAAAAAAACAAAAATATTGCTGTATACAGTGGATTTTGAGTCATACTCCAAAACGCAGCTAAAGCAACAACATATACACTTAGCAGTCCTAAAACAACAAAAACAGATTTTTTTGATAAATAGTATACATCTTTTTCTCCAATAAATTGATATCCTGTCTTTATTCGTGATAAAAACCCTCTTATAATAGGTATGCGCATTAAGAAGCGATCTATTCCCACATACATTTTATACGATTGTGCATTAGATATTTTGGAATGTTGCCTCCGTTTTTGTACTTCTTTCGCTATCGACTCCATCTTTCACCTCACCCCACTGCTGTTTTATAAACTTCACAAATTCTAAACGGTCTTTTTCTTCCATATTTTTATGCATAAGTTCCACTTGCCCTTGCGTTATCGGATTGATAAATATATAACTTCCTTTTTCATAGCGTACAATCACATTTTCATAGTAAATGTCATTTGCTTTTTCCCTAGTTTTTTCTCCATCTTCATATAACACAAGTTCAGAAATACGTTCAATGTAACGTTGTCCATTTGAATTTTTTTCCATGTGGATTTCAAAGTCCAGCACACGAACCACTTGTTCTTCAGCAACTTTCTCATCTCTAAACACGTCACACTTTAGCAAACTGTTTCTCAAGGACAAAACAAGGTCTTTAAGCGTTTTGGCATGATGTGTAAAAAGCGTAAAAAGCGATGCCACTTGAGCCATCTGCAACATCAATACACTAATTTCGTCTGTTGCGATTTCACCTAATATATTCACCGTTCCATCGGTCTTTTTTTGCAAATCTAGCCCTGCCTGACCTGAGACGGTTTCTGTTTCTTTAAACGTCAAAATATTTCGATACGGATATAACTTTCTTAAGTGCAGTTCAAAGGCCATCTCTTGAACTCTTAATGTCAATGTTGGATAAATATGCTGAACCAAAGACATTAGTAGCGTTGTTTTACCTGATCCTTGCGAACCTGTGATTGCTGTTATTCGAGCACCACGCATTAAAAAAATCATTAGGCGAACAAGTTCTTTTGCCCCTTCCCCTTGAAAAAGCTGCTCCAAGGCAATATTTTTCAAATGGAATTTTCTTACGAAAAATGCCCAACTCTCACTAAAGGGGGGTCTTACAACAACAACTCGTGAGCCATCTTGCATTTCATTGACTTTGTATCCAATATTTTCTGAAAGCTGCCCTGCCTTATTGTAACGATATATATTTTGACAAATACGTTTCAACTCTTTTGGATTACCAAAGGACAAAAAAGATAAATGGATCGATTTCCCCTTATAAAAAATCCATACACTATCAAAATTTCTTGGCAGTGATTTTGTTGCTTTTAAACGGTTTGGCAGTACTTCCCAAGATGTATCAATCACACCTGACACACCGCCGGATATTCCATCAATAGCCATATCACGGATTTGATCGATAACTCCAAATCCCTTATAATTTTCATATATTCTTTGTGCGATAATCGTAATTTTATCTTCAAAGGAAAGGGCAACATGCCTTTTTCTATATGCTTCAACCACTTGCTCTCTAGTGACTCTATACACTGGAAGTTCCTCATGTTCGCTATATTGAAGTTCATCCCATTTTTCCTCTTCAATCAATTGACTTAAAGCTTGTGTTCGATATTGTCTCCAATAATCAAATATCAAAATATCAAACATGTCTTTTTCCGAAAGAAACTGCGGTTGATCAAAATAAATAACACGATTGACTTCATCTTTTTTAATCAAATACTTAATCAGCAAGTCACTAATCAAGTCCACAATATAGCTTTTATCATCGATACTTCCATTCGTACATCCTTTGAGTGCTTTTTTTAACTCTGTTCGTTTGTTGATTTCTCGTTCATAGGTTTCTTTTGAACCAAAAATATTCTCAAACTGCTGGGTTGTCAATTGATACATAAGCTGTCGAATCTCTTCTTGGAGATAGTCTAATTCAAGATGATCCCGATTTCTGGATTGAATCAGCTCTGTCTCTTTATCTAATTGCTTCTTCATGATTAATCCTATGCCAAGCAGCGATCCCATAAGAAGCAGTATGCTAAAGATGAAGTTCAGTTGTGGTCCCATATGTAATCTTCTCCTCCCCAAATGCCAATATACGTTCCACTACTTTTTCTATCGTCTTTAGAAAAAAATGTGCTTCATAGTTTTTTCGAGCATAGCTTAACCTTAAGACATAGTCCACTAAATTATTTTGATTGGATTGCTCAATAATCGCCGGATAATACGGAACATAAATCGGGTCTAGCGCAAGTAGCTTTTTCTTAAAGGGCTTCACAACGCTTTTCTCCCACTTATTAATCACAAGGACTTTTGGAATTTTACTTATTAATTCTTTTTTTTCTTCACAAATACTACTCAGTTTTTCAAATTGATATCGATTAGCTTCACCTACAATAACAATGACATCTGTTGTTTTTAAAAGCTGTTGTGCCAGTGGGTGTTCCAAGCTTAAATCACAATCAATTACAGAAATATTATAGTAAGAATTCACTAATGACAGTAAGTACTCAAATTGCCGATGGTAATCCGGGTGATCTGAGAGTACCTTTCCACTTTGGAGTAAATCTAAATTCGAATGGGCTAACAGTGAAAAACAATAATCTTTTATCATATCTTTTGTTAGCTTTCCATTTTTAATTCCCCGAATTAATCCTTCAATATTTGACTCCCCAATAAATTGATCCAGTTCCCGTTCAAACGGTTTTAGACTGTAATGTTCAAGGCTTTCATCCCTTAAAAGCGAGGAGGTCAGAAATGTTTTATACCCTTTTTTACATGCAATTAATGTTGCAATTAAAGTGGCTAATGTTGTTTGTCCTGTTGCATAATTTGGATCAGACCATATAACGACTTGCATAATACTCCTCCAATACTTCTTCTTCCATCAAACTTAACTTTGTCAGTGCTATGTGCTGTATTTTTTTTCTATAATAGCGTGATAAGCTTTTATAAGAAAATGATTGATTGTATTCATCTTCAAGTTGAACAATATAATCATGCTCTCTAAACTCTACGCTTATGATTTCGACACTTTTTTTAGTACTTTTCCCTCGTTCTAAGTAAGCTTTGATATATTCAGATGTAATGGAACTATCTTTAAAATATTCTAAGACAATAATTGTAATTTTCTTTTCTTGTGGCATTGTCCCAATATGGTTTTTTAGCCATTCTAAAGAAGCTTTTCGCGTTGTAATCGCATAAAAAACTTGTTCTTCTAATTGCTTTTCTTTTTTTTCTCGTATTTTTCGAAGTTGTTTGATTAGACGTTGTTTTTTTGGCAATACATTTTCTTCAAAATACGCTAGCCCCTGAAGAAAGTATTGCACTGCTTGAACCTGTTCTCCAATAATCTGCCCCTGCATTGTATCCTCCCTAAAAACCAATTGACTGTGCTGGCGACGCTTCATTTGTCTGTGCTGGCGACGTTCCATTTGTTTGCACATTGATGACTTCTTGACCTATTGTATCTTCTGTATTTGTTCGTTCCATATCTATAGATTCCTCAGACACTTGAGAATCACTCCCCTCATCTACACCATCAAGTACTTCTTGATTTTCCTTTGCATCTTGAATGGTTTTTTCAATATGTGTAAATGAATATGCCTTTGATTCTTGATCAAAGAAAGTATTAAGTGTCTCATCAAGTAAAACTCTTTCTTTATATACCTCTTCGTCATTATAACTTGATGTTAAGAAACCTATTGTATTTGGATTTACCGGGTATTGATTACGAAGTTGCTCTCCGATGTATTCTCGCGTATACCTTTGTGTATCTTTTGTGTAATATAGACGTGTTCCCGGATAAATATTGACATCTTCTTTTGCACTTGACAAGCTAACGATTTCGTTATGGTTTAATTGTAGTGTCGCTCCTTGGCGCTCTTCATAGATCTTAGTCAGTAGCACATTTTCTAAGACTAAGAAATCCTGTCCCGTAGGATAATGAATCCTTAAATTGATTTGCTCTGCATCTTGAATAAATTCAGGAACTTGAATATCAAGCATTTCTATGGATTCTTTTACCTCTTCTCGCCGCTTTTCTTCATAAACCATTGTTTTTGTCGCAATCATATTAAGTGAACTATCACACTTTATTTTTTTTCCTATAAGCTCCTCCGGATTAAGAATACGTTGGTCAGGAAGCAATGTTTGGTCCATCATTGTTTCCGAAAAATCTTCTGCTACTACAATATCATTTTCCTTTAATTCTTTAGTGAACACATAAGCTTTTTCTAAAATAATTTGTGGCGCTTCTTCTTCTTGATTTTCTTCTGCACTATACTCCGTTTGTCCCTTCACTAACCATTGAATTGCTTTTGGGTTGTTTAAAAATCCAAAAATATACACCAACACAACACACACCAAAGCAAATAAAAAACCTATCACTCCCGCTATAATCATATTCTTGTGACGCTGCCGCAATACTGTCATACGCTCCTCCTATACCCCTAATATTATTTCTATTTCTTGTTTCATTTTCTCACCCCATGCAAACGGATCTTTATGAAATGACACCGTTTCTATACGTCCTTTAACTTTTTGCTGTAAGTGCCTTTTTTCTTCTTTTGTTCCACAGGTTAAAATGAGTATGAGATCTTTATATTTTTGTATATTAACATGGGCAATCTTTTGATAGTATTCTTCAATTTTATGGTATTTCCAGTCATTGCCTCTGCCAACGACTAGCTGCATATCCATTTGATTAAACATATCTTCCTTCTTTTTTTCATGCTCCCCAAAATCTACAATAACGACTTGATAACCACTTCTTCGAACGAAAGCAATCCGTTCATCGTTTCCTTGTTCATAATAATGGACTCGACGAAAGACATAAGGTTCATTGAAATCATGGCTGCTTTTTGATACGCCCTCCTGCCCTTCATATGTTCTGCGTATCATCGCTATTGCGTCTTGATCGCCCCATTCAACAACAGCCACTTTACCCCGCTGTTTTGAAAAATAGCGCGCCAAAAGTAGTGATGTATGTGTAACACCAGCACCTTTTTCCGTACCAATCAAACCAATCATTATGACTTTATGCTTTTCTGAAATTTTATTTTGAATTTTTCGATGTCGAAAAAAGTTTCTGCCGTGACGGATGCTAAGCATTGCTCTCCCCTCCCCCAATCATTAAAGACTTCATTATAAAACTGTTGATATCTTACATCCTCAAGTGCCTCCATTTTGTCGTATGGATAATCATATACATAGATATGCTCTAGAGAATGGTTAAGCTCATCAACTTGATTTTTATTGCTATGATTAATGAAATAGACAGTCCGTTTAGTCGTGTTTTCCATGAAAAACTCTTCTAGTCTGCTCATCTCCCATGGTGCAATTCCAGCAACTATAATATTATATGCCCCAATAAAATCTTGTTTGCTTTGATTATCGTGCGTTCCAAAATCCACGACTATCCAGTCACACGCTTCGAAAATATCTTTGAATAATACACCAGTCCCTCGACGTTGCCCAGTACATGAAAGTATCGTCATTGCATTCCATTTTAATAGCCCCTCTTCTATTGTCGCGTCATGTGTATATTCCAAAGACATCAAGTCCTGGTTTTCACTCATATCGACAACAACACATTTTTTTTTGCATGCTAATAGATACTTTGTCAATGTTGTTGAAACATGGGTTGCTCCTATACCTGATTTAACTCCAGATACGCATATGACCTTATCTTTATAGGCAGATAAAAAAGTATCAATAGATTCTTGAGTCTGGATTTTTAATGTTTTTTCTAAAGCACTCTTTAATTGGGTAATGGATGCATACCGTTGTTCAATATTAAATTGACTCGCTTTTTGTATGATTTGCTCAACCTCTTCACCGACATCATCTCGAATAAATCGAATAGGTTCTAGGCGCGAAGAAACTTCCTCAAGATTTTTACGCGTCAACATAAAATAGAGCAAAATTCCAACTCCAAAAACGTCTGTACGCACATCTGTCTGACCCATACCGTATTGCTCCGGTGCTGCAAATCCTCGCGTACCCAAGTACTCTGTATCTGCATCTTTATTGCTTTGATAAAATCTGGCAATGCCAAAGTCAATAAGGTGTACTTTGTTTTGATTAGACAAGATAATATTATCTGGCTTAATATCTCGATAAATTAATGGATTGTCAAAATGTGTATGTAAATATTCAAGGACACAACAAATATCGATAGCAATTTTAACTGCCATGACTTCTGACATGACACCTTTTTCTCGAATGATTTCTCCAAGTGTCTTGCCTTCAATATATTCTCGAATAACATATGTTGTCTCCGCGTCAATAAAGACATCCGTAATTAAAGGGATATTTTCATGATTCAGTGATTTTAAAATTTGGATTTCATTTGTATAGATTGGATTCCTTGAACATATTTTTTTTATGATCCAAGATGAATGTAAATAGATATGTTTTGCTTCATAAACCGAAACCGCCTCCGATTCTTTGATTACTCGGATGATTTCGTATTTATCAAATACAACCTCTCCCACTCGCATAATTTCTCCTTAAAAATATTCTTCCCTCTTGTCGTGAAATAATTAACAGGTAATTATTTCCATAACATGTCACGCTTATGTCCTCATGGTGCCCTCATCTTTAAACATTATATGATGTCTTTATATAAACATCAAGCCTATTAATATAGTACTTATTGACTATGTTTATTGGGACTATCTTACTATTCACGTCGTCAATCTACCTATTTTTCTTAGGTCTTAAGCCCCTGTATTAAATCGATTGAACGTACTATTATCAAAAAAAAATCCTAAAAAATCGCCTACGACGATATTTCATCATAGGCGATACTATTCTATATTAACAACATGGTTTAACTGTCAAGACTTTGTTTCTTAAGCCTTACATTAATTTGTCAAATAATTTGCTGACAGATTCATTATTGTGGATTGCTTTAATCGCATTTGCAAAAATGTCGCAAACACTCAATTGTTTGATCTTATCAATTTTCTTATCACTTGATAATTGAATCGTATCTAATACAACTAACTCTTCAATGGCGGATTTTTGAATACGTTCAATAGCAGGTCCTGAAAGAACTGGATGTGTACAGCATGCAAAAATACGTTTTGCACCTTTTTCATGCATTGCTTGAGCCGCATTGCAAATTGTACCTGCTGTATCAATCATATCATCAACCATGATGACATTTTTACCTTTTACATCACCAATAACGCTCATAACTTCGCTAACATTAGCTTCTGGACGGCGTTTATCGATAATTGCCAGTGGAATATCTATCTCTTCTGCAAATGATCGGCTACGTTTTACACTACCGATATCTGGTGCAACAACGACAAAGTCGCCTTCAATTTCTTTAATCTTGTTGGTATAGTAATCAACCAACATAGGATTACCTAACATATGGTCAACAGGCATTGAGAAAAATCCTTGAATCTGAGATGAATGTAAGTCCATTGTTAACACACGATCTGCTCCTGCTGCTTGGAATAAATCTGCAACCAATCTTGCACTAATTGGGTCTCTTGCTCGCGCTTTACGGTCTTGTCGTGCATACCCATAATATGGGATAACTGCTGTTATACGTCCCGCAGAAGCTCGGCGTAACGCATCAATCGTAATTAATAATTCCATCAAGTTGTCGTTAACCGGATTTGATGTTGATTGAATAACAAAGCAATCAATTCCACGAACGATTTCTCCGATTTTAACAAAACTTTCACCATCACTAAATTGTCCTGCTTCACATATTGCCAATTCTCCACCTAGTGAACGTGCAATTTTTTGAGCCAAAGGCTTGTTTGAATTCCCAGAAAAGATTTTGATACCATCCACTGTTTTTACCGTACTGGTCATTAAATTTCCTCCTAATAAATCTTTGTCAGACAGCTGACTAATGTCGTTTCTTTTTTACCCAATTGATTTTGTTCTCTTGCCTACTTCTTGCGATGCCTAATGCATCTTGAGGTACATCTTTTGTAATTGTTGATCCTGCTGCAGTATATGCGTTTTCTTCTACTGTCACTGGAGAGACTAAGTTTGTGTTACAACCGATAAATGCATGATCTTTAATTATTGTTCGGTGTTTTTTAACACCATCATAGTTAACGGTTACTGTACCACAACCAAAATTAACCTCACGTCCAACATCTGCGTCTCCCACATACGTTAGATGTGATATTTTTGTCCCATCACCAATTGTGGAATTTTTAATTTCCACAAAATCGCCTACTTTTACATTTCGACCAATACTGCTGTTTGGTCGAATATATGCATAAGGACCTACTGTTGAACCTTCTTCAACTTTACTTTCCAATATTGTAGAGTTTTCAACCGTTACATTTGACTCAATAATTGAATTAACAATTTTGCTATTGGCGCCTATATGTGCTCCGGATTTTATAATACTTTTCCCTTCAATAGTTGTTCCTGGATATAAAATTGCATCGGCTTCAACAACAACATCTTTGCCTATGTATACTTGGTTAGCATCAATCATTGTTACGCCGGCTTCCATCAGTCTATGATTAATCCGGTTACGCATAATGGTTGTTGCTTCAAAAAGCTGAACTTTGTTGTTAACGCCTAAAATCTCTGTCACATTCTCTATCGCCATTGCGTCAACTAATTCACCTTCTTTTTGGATGATACTTAAAGTGTCCGGAAGATAATATTCTCCTTGAGCATTATGATTGGTAAGCTGGCCAAGAGCTTTTGATAAAGCCTCTGCTTTAAACATATACATACCACTATTAATCTCATTGACTTTAAGTTCATCTTGCGTTGCATCTTTATGCTCAACGCTTTTAAGGAATTGTCCTTGTTCATCACGAATAATTCGTCCATACCCCGTCGGATCTGTAACATGTGTTGTCAAAACGGTTACGCCATGATTATATTGCTCATGAACTGTTTTAAGCTTAGATAAGCTTTCTCCAGTAATTAAAGGCGTATCTCCAAATAAAACGAGTATATTGCCTTCACCTTGAATAAATTCCTTGGCTTGCATAACTGCATGACCAGTTCCAAGCTGTTCATGTTGTATTGCATAAGACACCGGATGTTTTATGGTTTCCATAACTTCATCACGTCCATGACCAACAATGACACAGACTTCTTGTGCTCCTGCTTCATACGCTGCTTCAATTGCATAATCCAACATGGTTCGATCCAATATTTTATGAATGACTTTCGGCTTGTCGGATTTCATTCGAGTTCCTGCGCCTGCTGCCAAAATTACCGCTTTCATAACGGACATTGTATACACGCTCCTTTTCCACAACACATTGTACAACAGAAAGCAACCTACCGCAAGTACAAATTTGAAATTTGTATCTTTTCAAGCAAAGACTAGGAAATTGCTTTCTGTCAATATTTTTCTAGTTAAATTTATACGAAGAAATTTTTTAATAACAGAACAAATCGACTCTGTCGCGTTATCTCGAAGAGATATTGTTCGCGGCGGAAAGGCCCTTGACCCTTTCTGCTAAGTTTTAAAGCAAAAAGCTAAAGTAGGACTTTCCTAGAGATTAAAAAAAGAAACACCTCTATCCTTTGGATAGAAGTGTTTGCATATTACTCATAAACTTCTGACATATCGTTCATATCTTCGTTTTGTTCAGCAAGAGAAATTGTTTCATATTTTTCTAGTATTGATTTTTGCAATTTTTCTCGCGTCTCTGAGTTAATTGGATGGGCAATATCCCGAAATTCACCATCAAGTGCCTTTCGGCTTGGCATTGCAATAAATAACCCTTTTTCACCTTCAATTACTTTAATATCATGAACAACAAATTCATTATCAAATGTAATTGACACTACAGCTTTCATTTTTCCCTCTTTTGCTACTTTTCTTACTCTTACATCAGTAATCTCCATAAAAATGTACCCCTTTCTGTAACATGCTGTAAGTGGTATACCCCCACTTCCTTTATTAAATACTAATTCTATTATATCTTATATAAAATATGTTTTCAACTAAAAAAATATTTGTTCCTTATTCACAACAATCTTAGGTTCATGGGCTTCTCCAACATAGTGACTTCCATCGGCAATGGTACTTTTGCTATCCACAATACAGTTTTCTATTCGACAATGGTCACCTATATATGTCCCATTAAGAATAATTGAATTTTTAATCACTGTATTTTTACCTACAAAGACCTTACGAAACAATAGCGAATTTTCTAAAGTTCCGTTGACGATACATCCTGAAGAACATAAACTATTGGACACCTTTGTTCCTTGGTTGAATTTTGCCGGTGGTTCATCCTCAACTTTAGATAAAATACTTGGACGCTCCTTGAAAAAATATGCCCGTAAATCATGATTTAAAAAGTCCATATTCACTTGATAGTATGACTCCAATGCAGCGATAGACATCCAGTATCCTTCATGAACATACGCCATAATTTTCTTTTGCTTTCTATAACGTACGATAATGTCTGTCACAAAGTCATATCGTCCTTCTTTTGCTGCTGCTTCAATCAAATCAATAAGTAAACGGCGTCGGATAATATATACTCCTGCTGAGACAAGATTACCTTGTGGATCAATCGGCTTTTCTTCAAACTCTATGATTCGGTTTTCTTCATTCAATACGACATGACCGAATCTTGATAAGTCTTGTGCCCTTTGTATCTTTTTACAGACAATGGTAATATCTGCATGGGAGTTGATATGATATTGTAATACATCATTATAGTCAATCTTACTGATTCCATCTCCTTGGGCAATAATCGCGTAAGGTTCATGGCTATTTTTTAAATAAGAAAGATTTTGATATATTGCATCTGCGGTTCCGCGATACCAAAGACTATTATCATGGGTGATATATGGGGTCAATAAATACAGTCCACCATGCTTACGACCAAAATCCCACCATTTTGCTGAACTTAAGTGTTCAACTAAAGACCGTGCATTATATTGGGTTACTACCGCCACTTTTTTTATGTTTGAGTTGGTCATGTTGCTAAGTGCAAAGTCGATGGCGCGATAACTACCTGCAATGGGCATAGCCGCTAAGGCTCGCATATGCGTCAGCTCTTTTAGTCGTTCATTTTTCCCTCCGGCAAGAATAATCCCTAATGCCCTCATATGTCCACCTCCTCCAATAAAATACTGTTGCCGCTTTCTAGCCGTTGCTGTCTATAATCATTTATTGTGGTTTTGCCGCTAATTGTACAATTTTTTCCAATCCATACATTATCGGGAATAGTGGCATCCTCTCCAACAACCGTTATCCCTGAATAATATATTTGAGGATCTAATGCATTGACTGTATTTTCCCCTTCCCCTATCGTAACGTTTTTGCCGATGATTACATCTTCGGAAATGACGCCTCGCTCTATTCTAGTATTTTCTCGAATCGTCGTATTTGACATGATGATCGAGTCCTTAATCATACATCCCTTTTCAATGGTCACATTGGATCCGATGACACAGTTAAATATACTGCCGTATATTTCTGTACCTTCTCCTAAAATACACCGGTCTACATTTGCAGTGTCGGCAATATATTGGGGCGGTTGAATTTCATTATTGGTATATATTTTCCAATACGCTTCATACAAATTAAACTCCGGAACCAGACTAATCAGTTCCATATTCGTCTTCCAGTATGACTCTAGTGTTCCTACATCTCTCCAAAAACCTTCAAATTCATATGCAACCACTTGATACTCCTGCTTTAAACAAAAAGGAATAATATGCTTGCCAAAATCACTGTTGTTATGATTTTTTTCTGCGCGTTTTAGGGCATTACGCAATACTTTCCAATTAAAAATATAGATTCCCATGGAAGCTAAATTATTTTTTGGATTTTCCGGTTTTTCTTCAAACTCAATAATGCGATGCTGGTCATCTGTGTTCATAATCCCAAATTGATGCGCTTGCTCATATGGAACTGGCAATACGGCAATGGATATATCTGCGCCGGTCAGTTTATGATTATTTAACATCATCTCATAGTCCATCTTATAAATATGGTCTCCTGATAAGACTAAAACATATTCAGGGTCATAATAGTCAATAAAAGGAATATTTTGAAAAATAGCATTGGCTGTTCCTGAATACCATGCTTCATTTTCACGACTTAGATATGGTGATAAAACGGTTATACCGCCAATGCTTTTATCTAAGTCCCAAGGAATTCCGATTCCTATATGTCGATTTAATTGTAGTGGTTGGTATTGTGTTAAGACACCAACTGTATCAATCCCCGAGTTAATACAGTTGCTTAAAGTAAAATCAATAATTCGATACTTTCCTCCAAAAGAGACTGCCGGTTTTGCTGTCTTATCTGTCAGTATCCCTAATCGGCTCCCACGCCCTCCGGCAAGTACCATTGCAACAACTTCTTTTTTATGCATTCGTCCGCCTCCTTTACCTTGTTGTTACGCTGGGTTGATTTTAATCTCTCTCTTATCTTCATCAACGCCATCATATTCAACGAGTGTATAATAATTCTTAATCAGTTTTTCTTTAGGTTCCTTAGTTGCTAAAACCACGGCAACTCCAATAATGTTAGCTTCAAATTCAGACATTAAGTCTGCCATTCCTTTTGCTGTCCCTCCTGCTTTCATAAAATCATCGACTAAAAGGATATTCGATTTTCTCTGAATCGAGCGAATCGGCATTGCCATTGTTTTTATGCTTCGTGACGATCCTGTCACATAATTCATTTGCATCGTCGTACCTTCGGATAATCTCGCAGATTTTCGAACAACTGCCACCGGGATATTAAGTTCATTGGCAATTGCCATCGCTAGTGGTATCCCTTTTGTTTCAATTGTCACGACATAATCAATTTGATGCTCTCTATATTTTGTGATAATGCATCTTGCCATTTTCTTTAACATTTTTGAATCAAAAAAAAGATCATTCATATAAACAAATCCTCCAGGAATGACACGTTTATAATCATTTAATTTATGGCAAATTAATTGCTTGACCTTTTCAATTTTCTCCTGTTTCATATATGCAGCGTAATATATTCCACCAGCCGCCCCTGAAACCGAGATAATCTCGCCTTCATCGTTTTTTCTAAAAACTTCTTCAATGAGATTAATATCTTCACTGAGTGTCGATTTTGCACATTGAAACTTTTCAGAAAAGTATTGTAGCGTATACATATGAAACGGATGATCTACAAGAATCTTGGTTATTAAACTAATACGTTGCGCTTTTGATAATCTATTCATTCTTTCCTCACTTAGGTCGTTTTCTTCATTATACACTAAGTTTTCTCATATGATAACCTTTTTTTCTGATTCATGCAGTTGCCCTTCGCTTAAGAATCGTTTACAATAGGAGATATTCTTATTTCATTTGATTGGAGTTAATTATGAAAAAAAATAATCTTGCATCATATCGACATGTATTTTTTATCGGTATCGGTGGTATAAGTATGAGCGGTCTTGCCGAAGTATTATTTAATCGCGGATTGACTATCAGCGGTTCTGACCAAAGCGCCTCTGACATTACAAACCACCTTAAATCTCTTGGTGCCAACATATATATCGGCCACGATAGCGACCACATCCATAAAGATATTGATTTAGTCGTATATACAGCTGCTGTTAAGGCAGATAATCCTGAGCTGATAAAAGCTAAAGCTTTAAACATTGACATCATGGAACGGGCTACATTACTTGGTTATATTATGGCTGATTATGCCCAGTCTATTGCTGTTGCCGGAACTCATGGAAAGACAACAACAACATCCATGCTTGCCCATATCCTCATGGCCGGACATCTTGATCCAACGATTTCTGTTGGTGCTATCCTCAAAGGTATTCATGGTAATTTTAAAATTGGACATTCCGATTATTTTGTTACTGAAGCATGTGAATATAATAATAGCTTTCACAAATTTTTTCCGACCATCGGGCTTGTATTAAATATTGAAGAAGATCATTTGGATTTTTTCAAAGATATCCATGCCATTCGAGATTCTTTTTATCAATTTATGCAAAACATTGATTCCGACGGTTATCTAATTATTAATGACGCAATTGACGATATTCAACATTTGACAGCGAATCTGACATGTGAGGTTATATCTGTTGGTTCCTTATCCAGTTCTACATATTCTTATGATAATGTCTCCTATAATAAATTGGGGCATCCAACATTTGATTTATATGAACAGGGTAAGTTTGTCGATTCCATTCATCTACATGTTACCGGTTCACATAATATTGAAAACGCCCTTGCCGCTATTGCTACCGGAAGGTGTTTAAATATTGGACTTGAACAAATCAAACAAGGTCTATTGGATTTTTCCGGAGCCAATCGACGCTTTGAGTATATTGGCACCTATAATGGAATCACTATTATTGATGACTACGCCCATCATCCTACAGAAATACGAAAAACTATTGAAGCAGCTAGGCATATTGACATTAATCGTTTATATATTGTTTTTCAACCCCATACTTACTCTCGGACAAAGTCTCTCTACAACGACTTTGTTGAAGCTCTAAAGCTTGCTGATGGAGTAATCATCACGGATATCTATGCCGCTAGGGAAAAAGATCCAGGAGATATCCACGCTTCTATGATTGTTGAATCTTTATCAAATTTTGATGTAGATATTGTGTATATTGACGATTTTGATGAAATTTGCACTTTTATCCAAAAAAATTGTGTGCCCAACGATATGTTAATAACTATGGGGGCCGGAAACGTGAATATAATAGGACCTATGCTTCTTAATAAATAGATTTCCACACTATCCACAATTTTTATTAAAAACTTGACAAAGAGTTTGTACAGAGAAAAGGTCATTCAACTTTTCTCTGTTTTTCTTTTTTTTCAAATTTTCTAGTGCTATTTCTAGCGCAATAAAAAAAAATTAAAATTGTCAAGGAGAATTTTTCTCTCGCTTATCCACATTATCCACAATGTTATACACTTATTTGCGTTTTTCATGCATTTAGATAACATATGACACCCTTGTCCCTTCTTTGTAACATTTGCGCGCCATATTCACCTATTAAAAAGGCGGCATAAATATGCTATAATGAGTTTATCTTAAAAGGCTGGGGCGGTTGTTATCGCCTTCTTAAATTGCAAAGAAATAAATATAAAGTAGGTAATGATCGTGAATACAAATTATGTAAAATTAAAACCACACAACTTCGTGCCTTATACATTTGTTCCTAATTTTTTTATAGATCAATGTATAGCGAAAGCAAATGGCGAATTCATAAAGGTATATCTCATTTTATTGCGATATATGACTTGTGGAAACTTAAATTTAAACTTAACACAGATTGCTGACATTCTTTTAATGACAGAATCTGATGTCCTTCGTGCCCTGAATTATTTTCAAAGTGAACGTATCATAACGTTAACCTTTGAAAATCATCAATTGACAGAAATACATTTTAATCATCTTGAGCCTACAGAGCCAAATGATCCACAAAATGATCCTGACCGCGGAACACCCAATGCACTCCATCGTGAATCCCCCATGCCCGATTATAATATGTCTATACAACACGATGAAGTTAAACCGCAACCTCAAACACGTCCATCCAATCACTTACGAGTTATCCATACTAAACCGGACTATACGAATCAAGAGATTGCCAACTTTGCTTCACAAGATGAATTCACCCAATTATTCTATATCATTCAAAAATACTTGGGTAAAACCTTATCCAGCGAGGAAGTAAAAACGGTTATAGGCTTTCATGATTGGTTAGGGCTTCCAATTGACGTGATTGAACTTATGATTGAATATTGTGTCGATAACGACCATCGAAATATGCGTTACATTGAAAAAGTTGCTATTGATTGGGCAGACAACGCCATCAATACTATTGAAAAAGCAAAGGTTCGAACTGAAACCTATAAACGCTCGTATTTTACTATTTTAAAGGCGTATGGAATTACTGACCGTTCACCTACACCGCAACAAATTAAGCTTATGGACCGTTGGCTAAATTCTTATCAGATGGATATCAGCGTTATTGAAGAAGCGTGTATGCGAACCATTAATCAAATCAATAAAGCAGAAATGCGCTATACGGACAGTATTTTAGCAAGTTGGTCTAATCAAGGTGTCAAAACCCTTGCCGATCTTAAGAACATTGATGAAGACAACAAAAAGACCTATGCGTCACCAAAAGCAAACCCTTCATCTCATACTAAATCTTCTGCAAAACGTCCAAATGCTTTTAATGATTACGATCAACGCCAATATGATTATGAGGCATTGGAGAAAAAAGCAATGGAACTGCGCATGCAAGAGTTTAATGGAAAGAGGTTTTCTTCATGAGTATGACCAAAAGTGATTATAATAAAATTATGCGTGCTTATGACCAACGTAAGGCCACCAATAGTCAATTACAGAATAAGCGCATGGAAGAAGTCTTTTCAAACATCCCTCAACTTGAGACGATCCATAAGAAGATTTCATCCCTGGGATTAACCGCCATTCAAAAAACAATAGCCAATCCTGAACATAAAGCAACTTATGCTCAAGAATTAACACTGAATTTGGATAAGCTTAAACAGCAAAAAGCTACCTTACTAAAAAACAACGGATACCCTGCTGATTATTTAGAACCGATTTATACGTGTAGTGATTGTAAAGATAGCGGTTATATTCAAAATCAAAAATGTCATTGTCTTAAGCAGGCTATTATAGATTATGCCTATGAGCAATCCAACTTAAAACAGATTTTGGAAAAAGAAAATTTTTCTACATTTTCATTTGAATATTATTCAAAAGAAAAGGATCCAAAGACTGGAATGTCTTCTTTTGAAAATATGCGTTCAGTGCATCAAGCATGCTTAAATTTTGTTGAAGATTTTAATACAACATTTAACAATCTAATATTATATGGACGCTCAGGATTGGGGAAAACGTTTTTGTGCAATAGCATTGCCAAAGAGTTGTTAGATCAAGGAAAAACAGTTATTTATCTCTCCTCATTCCAATTATTTAGATTATTTGAAAACTATCGTTTTCATAAAGAAGAAGAAATTGTCACCAATGATGATATCGAAACCATTTTTCAATGTGATCTTCTCATCATTGATGACCTTGGCACTGAATTTAACAATGCGCTAACCAGTGCAGAATTGTTCAATTGCTTAAATTCAAGATTAATGAACCGCCGAGCAACTGTTATCTCAACAAACCTAAATCCAAATGAGTGGGTAAATAAATATTCAGAGCGTATTGTTTCTCGAATATTTGGCTATTATACCCAGCTCAAATTATTTGGATCTGATATTCGCTTAATGCGATACCAATAAGTGTTTTGCCTTATCCGATGTTTCTTTCATAACATCGGATATTTCTTTGTTATTTTCAGTAATAATGGTATTGCTTGCGCTGATTTCTTCCATACTTGCTGTTGTATTTTCAATCATTGAAACTAAACGTGTGGCCGCTTGGTCCACATCATCCGTATTGTCTTTGATAGAATGCGATATATTTTCAAGTGTATCAAAAGCAAGTTTTATTTCATTGACAATTGTCTTTAACTCATTAAAGTTTTCATTAACTAAATGTGTAGAGTTCAAACTATCCTGAAGCTTTTTACTACTATCTTCCATACTCTCTTTTGCAAGGTTGTTGGTTGCAGTTACACTTGTCAGATTATCTGTAATCTTGACGGTCGCAGTCTTTGTCGTTTCAGCAAGTTTTCGTATTTCATCCGCTACCACCGCAAAACCTTTGCCTGCTTCTCCTGCACGTGCTGCTTCAATTGACGCATTCAGTGCAAGCAAGTTGGTCTGTTCTGTGATTTCTTGAATATTTGCTGTAAAGCTAGTTGTTTCTTCAATCTTATCTGATAGTGTTACAAAATTACCCGCTAACTCTTTTATCACTTCATTGAGTTCTCCCATATGCATCTCAAGTGTTTTCATATCATTAACACCCGATGTTGAAAGATTATAGACATTATTCGTACTGTCTGCTAAAGCACTGGCAAGCTCTGTTAATTCTGTAATCTTTACATTGTTTTCCGAAGCATTTTGAGCAATTTGATGAATCTGTTCTTGTTCATCTTGGCTGGCATTTGAGACTTCTTTCATAGTTCCTAACACATTTGTCTGCTCATTTACACTTTCAATGAGACGTTGATTTACTTTTTCAATATTATCTAAAATATTACTAATGGCATCTTGAGCTCTTGATGATACGTCTTCTTTTTCTCGACTTTGATCTTCTAGTTGTGAAAACATTTGCTGTAAGTGCACAAATTGTTTATTACATAGGAATACGACAACGCCTAAGAGAAATGCTGTTAACAAAAAAGTCAATATAATCCCACCTATATTTTCGGTAAGATAAGTCGCATCGTGTTGGGGATTTATTGTGTTAATAACCAAGGATACAAGGCTAATCACCGTTCCAAGACCAAATAGGCGTACATTGAGTTGTACAACGCCAAACACAAGGATAAAAAAGCATATAAGCAATGCCATCAGTGTTCCACCATGAACTAACCCAATACCAATGCTTGCGCCTCCAAGAATGATAACACTTGCATATCCAAATACATGTGCCTTCTGAAGGATTTTTGTTGTAATAAAATATGATGCGATGACGAATAATAACTCCACTCCATAATAATAGGCAATCCTATCTGTTCCCGGTCCAAATAGCGAATAACTCATCCCTATAACCATAGAGATACTCGTCGCAAGCAACATAAAATTATTCTTTTTTTGAACATCGGCCCTTACAATATTATTCATAAAAAATTCCTCCTATTTTTTACACTTTTATATCATTTTACCATCCTCTAGCCATAACGTCAAAACGAAAAAGACCAATTTTAACAAATTCTTTGTTAAAATTGGTCTTTTTATCTACGCAGGCAGTAGGACTTGAACCCACAACCCTCTGATCCGAAGTCAGATGCTCTATCCAGTTGAGCCATGCCTGCACTTGTTGGTGCTTATGCATTATACAATATTTATTCAGAGAATGCAAGGATAAAATAGAAGTTTTTATTATAAATGTATAATGTGCATTGATTTATTTTCAGCCAATATTTTTTCACGCTCTTGGCAGGTAAACAAAATTACCTGGGCATTAAACTCGGTTAATGCATCCATTGCATCGTGCAGTCTAGCATCATCAAAATACGCAAAAACTTCATCCAACACAAAAGGAATCTGCTGATCATGCTGACTCCATTTTGCAATAGCATATCTAAAGGCAATATAAAATAGATCCATCGTTCCTCGGCTTAATGTTGAAACCCCTTGCATTCGTCTTGAGATAGGGTCCTTAAACATAATCTCCATATCCGATGTAATCTTTACCTCTGTATATTTCCCAGAGGTTATTTTTGTGAGTAAGTGTGAAAGTGTTTGGTTCATCGAAGGGGCAAACTCATATTTAAGCTCCTTGGTTATTTTTTCCAACGTTGTATCTATAATCTTATAGACTTTTAATTCATGTTCATAACCTTGTTTTCTTTTTTGCGTTTCCTCTATTTCTTCATCTATAGATGTAAGTGTTTTATATGCTTTTCGACTTTCCTGCAACTGGGTCGATATCTTGATTTGCTCATATCTGATTTGCTGCTGTTTGTCCAGAAGCATTTCTTTGGAATCTTTCCATGCATTTAACTGTTCCTGATTCCATTTTTGCATTATACGTTCATTTTTTGCGAAATCATAGGCTTGCACTTGTTTTTCAAGGCTTGCATAATCATTGGCTCCCAGAAGATTTTTTTCCTGTTCTTCCAATCGAATACGTTCTAATTCATAGCCCTTGATTTTTTGATATTCAGCTATACGTTCTTCAAAGTCATGTATGTTTTGCATTGCCAACAAGTTCATGATGGGCATTAATTCTTCATTGATCTTTACTAATTGTTGATGTACTTGTCGAATACTCCCTTGAATAGTATCCCCTTGTTCTTTTACTTTTTCCAATTGTTCATAATATTGTTGCTTTTGCTGTGCTAACATGGCTTTATCTGCTCTTTGCTTGGCTATATGTCTCTGTCTGAATACGCCCAAGATACTTTGCGCGCCCATCGCCACTCCCATAAGTACAGCTAGTCCCCATAGATGTTGGACGAGGCTAAATATACCTATAAGCCCCATGAAAAAAAGCAGTCCCCAAAAGCCATAGTTCTTCAATTGTTGGGGTTGTAGTTTAAACGTTTTTTCTTGCTCTTCACAACTTTTTATTTGGTCTAATAGATCGTCTTGTATTTTGTGATCTTCTTGATATTTTTGTTCTAATGTTGACAACGTACTTTCCAGTCGAAACTTTTCTGCATATTTTTCCTTGGCATCATAAATTTCTTCAAGACTATAAGGTGTATTACGCTTAATGGTGGTAATCTTTTCTTGGATATTGTATTGTTCCTGATTGAGGGTTTTAATATGGTCTAAACGTTCACTTAATTGTTTTTTTTGTATATATTGTTCATAGACTTGAACATAGTATAATTGTTCCTGAACTGTTGCTAAGTCATGTTCAAGCGTCTTTTGATATTGAATATCTTCTAAAAGCTTCTGCTCATTATTAAGGACATGTTGGCGTTCTATTTGAAGGCTTTCAAGTTTTTCGATGGATTTTGCATATACCGATGTTTTTTTGTTTTTTGAGCCGATGCGTCCTATTTCATTATCAAGCTTTTGTTGTAATTTGTGCATCGACACATTTAAGGTTTTACTGGATAATGCATTAACAACGGCTTGTTTAAGCTCAATCAGCAAATTATCATCTGTTGCATGACCTAATTGAGATATGGCGCCCATATTCGTATAACCAAAATACGAAAGCTTTAGATGCATTTTTGCAATGTCTGGTAAACGAAAAACAGGATGCATCTCATATAACCCTGTAATATCTTCCCCCGTATCTACATCATGAACCGTAACCGCTTCTTCCCCTTGACGAAAGTTTCTATAGATTCGCAGTGTACGTTTTAGGCCTTCATCATAAATGGTCATACTTCCACAATATTGAGAGCTTTCCCATGGTTGGTACTTTCCATGGACCTCTAGGTAACGCCGGGTTTTAATATATGGTTTAAAAAAACCAAAAAACATACCTACAATAAAGTGCCATAGAGTGGTCTTACCTGATTCATTTAATCCATATATAAGATTGACCTGGTCATTCAATACTATTTTTTTGTCGTGAAACTTTCCAAAATGTAATAGTTCAAGTTCTTTTATGATCATGATGTCTCCTATTTCACCTCATCTAGCAGCATCTTTACGCCAAGTTCTAGGGCTTGTTGGTATGCTACATCTTTTTCTCCTTCTTGTCGCAACGCTTCTATGTAATATCCGATAATATCCTCTTTATGCTCTGAATAAATCTGTTCTAAATCCAATGTCCCTATTGTTTTGTCTACAACTTCCAAATAGCTGATTAAAGAACCTATCCATAGGTTCCAATCATCATTTACCGTTGCCTTTAAGAGAGAAAATGGTTCATCCATTTCTCCGATGAGCACCAAGCGTAGCATATCCTCTCGCTGATATCCTTCTACCGCTTTTTTGATTGCATCTAATATTTCCATCATGGACGTAAGTTCTGATATATCTAATTCATGAATTTTCATTGGATGAATCATTTGTGTTACCGCTTGCAAGTTAAGCCCTGTCGCCTCCAAGGTTCCATAGATAAAGCCATGATTACCTGTTTCTCCAAAGTCAAGAGGTTCTAAGCTTCCAGGATATGCCAACTTGTTTGCGATAATATCCATTTTATGAATATGCCCTAAAGCAATATAATCAAGCTCCGAGTTTAAAAGCCATTTTCGATCTAAGGGCATATATCCATCACCGTTGTAGATATCTCCATGAAATATACCGATATTGTTCGTTGTTGTGGTTGCATTCAACCTCTCTTTAAGGTATTCATAATCAAAGCTTGCTCCATTTTTTGCTTGCCATGAGGTGCAGAAAAAAGTAACATCTTCTTGTTCGAATCGAAGCTGCTCATAAGCTTTTTCTACTATTTTCACATTATCCGGCCACTGAATCGATTGAACAGCTTTTTGTGTCAGCGTCGTCGGATCATGATTACCTGCTATCATAATGACGCGCGTTTTATCCAGCTGTTCAAATAAATAGCGCATGTCAAGCCAATCCCCTATTTGAGCATAATCCGCCTCAATGCAGTCTCCGGCCATCAACAAAAAGTCAACGGTCTGCTGATTACAAAACTCAATAACTTTTCGTAGATTTTCTTTAATGGCCTGACGCTTTATTGTTCCAAATTGACCTCCAAAAGAGGCACTTTCAAACGTTTGTCCCACATGTAAGTCTGCTATATGTACAAATTTCATGTCAAATATTCATCTCCAAAATTAATGCCAATCAATTTTCCCGTCAAAATCAAATTATCATCTTTGGGAACGATTTTTAGCCTTCCTGCAACTTCTTCCAGAGGCGTAGCCCGAATAGTATTATTATCTATCGACACTGTCATACCGTAGTTTTCTTCATGAATAAGCTTTGCCGCATACGCTCCTAATTGTGAGGCCAACACTCGGTCATATGGCGATGGTGAACCCCCACGTTGTTGATGTCCCGGAACTGTCACACGCGTCTCGATATCCGTTTTGTTTTGAATGTATTCAGCTAAACGATAGGATACTGTTGGGTATTTCATGGATTTACGATGATTTTTCAAATCTTTTTTACTCATTTTGTCTTCTTCTTTCGTCATTGCCCCTTCGGCGATGGCAATAATTGAAAAATTCTTGCCATTACGTTGACGCTTTTTAAGCGCTTCAATGACAATATCGGGATCATATGGAATCTCCGGAATTAAGATAACATCGGCTCCACCAGCAACACCCGAATGCAGGGTCAACCATCCCGCTTTATTGCCCATAAGCTCCACTAGCATGACGCGGTCATGGGAATCTGCTGTTGTATGAATCCGATCAATCACTTCTGTGGCAATATCTACCGCACTATGAAAGCCAAAAGTAACATCTGTGCCCCAGATATCATTGTCAATTGTTTTAGGAAGTCCAATGACATTAAGGCCTTCCTCACGTAACAAATTTGCATTTTTGTGTGTTCCTGCGCCACCCAAGCATACTAAGCAATCAAGATTAAGCGCTTTGTATGTCTCCAGCATATTTTTAACTTTATCAACACCGTCTTCTTCTATTTTACGCATTTTTTTAAAAGGTGTCCGAGCCGTTCCTAAAATTGTCCCTCCCCGAGTCAAAATACCTGAAAAGTCCTTAGGCTCCATTATTACAGCATTATTTTCTATTAATCCTTTAAATCCATCTTTAATTCCAATAATTTCACAATCCATCATGCCATATGCCGCTTTTGCAACACCACGAATTGTTGCATTTAAACCTGGACAGTCTCCACCACTTGTCAATAATCCAATTCTTTTTTTCACTATAAAACCTCCTTGGAATTTGAACCGAAATATTTTCTTTATACTTTTCTTCTCTAGTATACCATATTCTTTGTCATAGATATCTATGAAATACTTGTTTTTTTTGATAATATGTGTAAAATAATATGTAGTACACATAATACAAACGCTTCGTATGTAATTCTATCATTATATTAATGACACAATATAAGAAATGAGGAAAAAACATGACTACAAAGGAACTATTTAAAGAATATTCAATTGACAAGTCCATTCCGATTCCCCTTTACTACCAATTTAAAAATATTCTCATTGAAATGATGCGAAAAGGAATATTAAGCCCTGGCGATATCATTCCAACAGAATTTGAATTATGTGAAATGTTTGATATCAGCCGAACCACTGTGCGTCAGGCTTTGGCTGAACTGGTTAATGAGAATAAGTTTTATCGTGTTAAGGGGCGAGGAACATTTGTAGCTCAAGACAAAATTAATCAAGACTTTATTAAACGCATCGAAAGTTTTAAATCTGAAATGGAACGTAAGGGATATACACCTAGCTCAAAAATATTAGAATTTGAGGTAATTAAACCTTCTACAGAAATAGCCGTCGCACTGAACATCTCTGCATCCAGTGATGTTATTTCACTAAAAAGGTTACGCTATGCAGACCAAGAACCGATTGTCGTTGCCAACACTTATCTCCCTTATATTTCGTGTAAAAATGTGCTGGACTATGATATGGAGGTAAATTCCTTATATAAAATACTCTCCAAAAATATTAACACGAAAATCAACAAAGTTATTCGAAATGTTGAAGCTGTCATTCCTACAAAAGAGGACTGCGATCTCTTGCATATTACTAAAAACACTGCGGTTCAACTTTTTCATTATATCGGCTACAACCAATTTGATTCTCCCATCGAATATACTATCTCACGCTATCGTGGAGATAAAAGTGTATTCACCATTGAGCAGTATCTGCATTAATTTTATCTAAACACATAAAAATAGCGTAACAGTTTCGACTGTTACGCTATAAAATCTAATTTCTTAGGGTTACATCCTTTATTCTATCGGTCTTTTTTGTATAAATAGAATTGGATTAATATCATCAAAAATATCTAAGGCATCATCCAAACGATATACACGCTCTAAAAATGTGTCTTTATAGATCGTATATATAAATTGCTCACCGCTATCTGTCATCACTGCAATGTATTTGTTTCCATCATAGGATACATAGACAACGGCATCTTCTTCACTCATATATCCATACTCTACCAAACCTTCTTTAATTGCTTGGCGCGTTGTTGTATTAATAATTTCAACTTGCGTGGTTTCAATTTTTCGAGTAATTAAGTTCAAGTTAAACTCCGGATACAGTTGATTAATCTCTTCAATCGATCGCACGCGATTATCAAGTAATTCAAAACCGCGTCCTTCGTCTTTTAAAAGCGCTATCGCGTAGTCTTGAAAATTCAGTCGAGAAGAATAAACCACAAAGGCATCGGTGCCATCATCTTTCATATATCGAATATATATTTCTTCCCCAAGCGCATCTTCAATCGCTTTATATATGGCATCATACGTTTTGGCATCTTTTGTATAATGTCCTTTTGCCGGACGTTCGTAGGAATACTTTTGTTGATATTCCTCTTCTGAAATCAGTGAATGTGTTTTTTCGCTGATCAAAAAATACCGTTCTTCTTGTGTATCATATAAGACATATGGCATACCATCGAGCATAATTAATCGCATCTTCTTAAAATCATCATAAGGTATTTTTAGTCCATACAAATCAACAATCAATTCAATCGTTACCGGTTCCATATGATTAAGATCAAAAAAATAACCATAATGTGACACTATATTTTCTGATGCTTTTAACGCATCAAATTTTTTTAATATAGTACGTCCATATTTTATCGTTGCCTGATTTAACAACTCTGCACGTTGATCTAATATCATCTCGCGATCAATATATTCATCTAGCATAGGGTATGTTTGCATAATCTCATTAAACAGCTGTGTATTGGCTAAGATTAATAGTTGCTCAATAATTGAAGCTCCATTATAAAAATCCTCATATATTAGTCCCATAATATTTTCCGGGAACGTATGATGCTCACGTAAAAATCTAAGCGCTTCTTGCTGTTCTTTTGTTCCTGTCTCATAGATATTGATTAATCCTGAATTAGCTGATTGACTAATTTCTGATAAAATCGTTGAAATATCTTCCACATAAAACACATAATTCAAATAAAGCCCTTCATCTGTGAGCGCACTGGACGTGTATTCAAAATAGTCGTCGGGTTTATATGTATCGTAATTTATTTTTACTTTTATGGGTTCTTCAATGAGAAAGCCAAAAATCCACTGTCTAATAAAACTCGGAAGTTTGATTTGCTTTTTTCCAAAGGCTTTGGGAACGAGTTCAACCAATAAACCTTCTTGCTTTTTAAAAACATTCAACTCATGATATACTGGAACCGTCATATGTTTTCGGTAATTGATTTTTGCCCATTTTTGCTCAACATCAACCAAGATGCCTTCCGTTAAAACCCCTTGTGATTGACTCACTTTTTCAACTTGACACCTTAGCTCATCGTTAATAACTGAAATCGGAATAAATCCAGTAAACCGATTATCCTGTGTACGTTTTACAAATCCTGATTCCAATGAACTCAAGTAATTTTCTATCGGCTTTTCATTGACATCGTAAGATTCAAATAGATTGATTTGCATATACCCCCAAAAAGTTAAGCATAAAGCCAATATAATAATTAAAATTCCTATAACGACAAAAAATAAACGTCTCTTTACAATGTCCGTCATACTGCCTCCTATATGTTACCCATCTTCCACCTCAAAACACTTCTTGTGCCAATCACTCAAAAAATTTAAGGACGGCTCGTGATCTTCAATACGAATAAATGGGGCATTCCCTCTTCTATACTTAGTTACTGTACTATTGGCATACTTACACTTATACTCTGAAAATTGTGTTGTTTTTCTATTGTCACAATTATTCCAATCATCCCATCCTTCAGGATGAATATGTTGTGCAATTGAGCACCCAATAAGCATAACCTGGGCAAATTTTCGCCAAGGTCTACCTAAAAACACGCTCCCAGTCCGGATACCTTCTTCTGCAAGAAAGTCACATCCATAAAACACAAATCCATATGGCTGCGACGCATCCGTTGATGGCGCAGATACATATCCATTGATAGTTTCATGACGGTTCTTTGATAAAAGTTGACATCCATGAAAAAAAGCTTGTCCTCCACCAAAAATGAAATCCACATCACCTTCAATATAACAATGGTCAAAATAAGACTCCAAGTGTCGATAAGCTTTGTGTTCACTTGGACCGATAAAAGACCCTTCAATACGTGGTCGTTTAGGTAACGGCGCTAAAAAAACTGTATCTTGGCAACCCAAAAGTCGACAGTTTTTTACTTGAACAAAATGTGCATCTACATATAATGCTATCGCTTGTCCGACTTGACGCCCATCACCCGAACTATTTTCGATGCTTAGGTTCTCTAAAACTATATTATCACCTTCAACGAGACATGTATATGAGCGAAATGTCCCAAATCGCTTCCCATCTTTATGATCTTTTAGTGCAAAATCATTATATGTGATTTTAACTTCACCTGCCCCCATACCAATAATATGTAAATTATTCGTGGCAATATTCAGCTTTTCTTTGTAGGTCCCTGGCTCAATATATATTACATCTCCGTCGTTAGCTTGATTGATAACATCTTGTATTTTTTGATTTGTCTTAACAATATGCTTCATGGGGTTTCCTTTCTATTATGCACACAATATCTGTATTCTTGAAGAAGGGGTAAGTTAAATGTCTGTATGAGATCTTGGTGATTTTTCGAAAATAATGTCTCTTGAATTGAACACCATTTATCTGCCATGCTGACGATAATACTTTCTCTATACAAAGGCGGTGATAAGGTCAAAGGAAACATATGACTTAAAATAATATTTTCTTCAATGGCATTGGTTTTATATATTTTTCTTAGATTTTTAATAGCAAATCGACTGTGCTTTATTCCATGAAATTGATGATATTTTTCCGGAACATGCCAGTCATATAAATAATAATCATGAAATAATGCGCCTATAATCATACTCTCGCTACGAATTTTAATACGAAGTATCGATGCAATGCACAAGCTATAATATGCCACTGCAATACAATGCAACATCGTTGTCACCTCTTGATGATGCTTATATTGCTCCATCTTATATAAATGTGCAGACAGCTTTTCGCGTCGAATAACCCGTTGAATTTTGTTAACTGCACATCGATTCATCTCTATCCATCCTTCTACACTGGTTTAATGTCTACGCAATTCTTTTAACAACTCACTAAATCGTTTTGACGTCATATCTGGAAAAGCTCTAAACAATCGAGAATAGCGTATTTTTCTTATCAGTTGTTCATATTTTTTTTGATTATTCAAAATGTTGAATTTTGTCCGTACATTTATAAGCTTGTCATGATCTATAAGATCATTAACGATATCTTTAATCTCTGCACTATAATAAGTTTGTAATGCATCCAGTTTTTCTATTGGTTTTTTAAATACTTCAAAAGAATCCCGCATCTCATTAATAAGCTTTCTTTTTGACTGACGTAAATTATTGGCTTCATTTTCAAGCTCAAAAAGCAAACGTCGAAAATCGACCAGCGAACGCATAGTCAAGCTTCCATCAATAACAAAATAAATCAAAGAAATCAAGATAACTATTTCTTTGACTAGAACAGGCAAGCTTTGAATAATATGTGTACTCACAGGCAATATAAAGTAAATAACCAATGTTCCAACAATTCCCCAATATATGGAGAACCTAAGACAAATATAGCCTTTTAGATTAAACTTTTGTGCTGAATAATCCCACCAGCGCGTCTTAAAAAAATAAAATAATAAAGCTCCAACAATCCACTCAATCAACGTTGTTATTACTGCTGAGAAGAAGAAAACGACAAGAATATAATACGGGTTTTTCATAGCATCTTGATTTAGTATATTATGTACTGCGATGTAAAGCATCACAACACCGAATCCGTAAATCGGGCAAAATGGCCCTGCCAAAAAGCCACGATTTACAAATTTGTGGTGTTTATAGTAGGCATATATGACTTCCATGAGCCACCCTAAAAAGGAATAGCCTACAAATAATAAAAATATGTCATCCATTAAATATGACAATTATGCACCGTTCTAGGGAAGGATACTACATCGCGAATGTTTGTCATTCCAGTCATATACATAATCATACGCTCAAACCCTAAACCAAATCCCGCATGTCTTGTTCCTCCATATTTTCGAAGATCCAAGTACCACCAATATTCTTCTTCATTTAATCCCATCTCTGCCATACGTTTTCTAATAAGTTCCAAATCATCTTCACGCTGACTTCCACCAATGATCTCACCAACTCCTGGAACGAGTAAGTCCATAGCGGCCACTGTTTTTCCATCATCATTCAACTTCATATAAAAAGCCTTGATATCTTTAGGATAATCCGTTACAAAAACCGGTTTTTTATAAATGACTTCTGTTAAATATCGTTCGTGTTCTGTCTGAAGGTCACAACCCCATTCAACCGGATAATCAAAGTTTTCATTGTTTTTCTTAAGTAATTCAATGGCATCTGTATATGTGATACGTTCAAAACGATTGTTCACAACATTGCTTAGACGTTCATTCAGTCCTTTATCAATAAACTGGCTAAAGAACTTCATCTCTTCCGGTGCATGTTCTTGAACATATGTAATGATGTATTTGATCATATCCTCAGCCACATCCATATCATCAATCAAATCAGCAAAAGCCATCTCAGGTTCAATCATCCAAAACTCTGCTGCATGGCGTGGTGTGTTTGAATTTTCCGCACGAAATGTCGGTCCAAATGTGTAGACATTTCTAAATGCCATCGCATACGTTTCTACGTTTAATTGACCACTTACTGTCAGATTGGCTTCTTTTCCAAAGAAGTCCTGGCTATAGTCAACAGCTCCATCTACCATAGGTACGTTTGACGGATCCATTGTTGAGACTCTAAACATCTCTCCCGCACCTTCACAGTCACTTGCTGTGATAATGGGTGTATGCACATAGACAAAGCCTCGTTCGTTAAAAAACTGATGAATGGCAAAAGCAGTTAATGAACGCACACGAAAAACTGCTGCAAAGGTATTGGTTCGAGGGCGCAAATGCTCAATAGTTCGTAAGTATTCAAACGAATGACGTTTTTTTTGTAATGGATAGTCCGGCTGTGAATGTCCTTCTATTTGAACGTCTGCTGCTTGGAGCTCAAACGCTTGCTTCGCCTCAGGTGTTGCTACCAGCTTTCCTTTAACAATAATTGCTGAACCGACATTAAGTTTTGTATATTCCTTATATCCTTCAAGCGTATCATCCATAACAATCTGTAGTGTGTTAAAATGCGTTCCGTCATTAATCACGATAAATCCAAACTTACTCGATGCACGCACACTGCGAACCCAGCCCGATACCGTGATTTCTTTGTCCAAGAATTGGGTATGGTCATTGAACAAGTCTTTAATCAATGTTGCTTTCATAATCTACCTTCCTTTTCATATAGTATTTGAATCCTATGTGTTTTATGCTATAATACACTTAGTATATTAGATGACCATCAAATATAAAACTCATCTATATAGAATCAATAATATCATATATTAAAGATGAAGGAAAGGTGAAACTATGGATCAAAGAGTACAAAAATTAGCTCAAAATCTCGTACAATACTCGTTAAAAGTACAAAAAGGCGAAAAAGTATTAATTGAGCATATGGATGAAGATACAAAAGAGCTTGCAAGAGCCCTTGTCAAAGAAGTGTTTAATGTTGGAGCTATTCCATTTGTCCAATCAACAGACATGCGTTTACTTCGTGAACAAATCCTTGAAGCACCCGATGAATACTTTACATTACGGGCTCAATGGGAAATGGATCGTATGCGCAATATGGATTGCTATATTGGTGTGCGCGGCAGTGAAAATGTTAGCGAACTTTCTGATGTTTCTTCTACACAAATGTCAAAATATCAAAAGTTACTTCAACAAAAAGTACACAGTGAAATCCGTGTTCCTCATACACGTTGGGTCGTGTTACGTTATCCAACGCCATCTATGGCACAATTAAGCAACACAAGCACATCTGCTTTTGAAGATTTTTATTTTAATGTGTGTAATCTGGATTACAGCAAAATGGATGAAGCGATGAATCCATTAAAAGCATTAATGGAAAAAACTGACAAAGTACATATTGTTGGACCAGGTACTGATTTAACTTTCTCAATTAAGGATATACCGGTTATCAAGTGTGCTGGAGAAATGAACATTCCTGATGGAGAAATCTATACAGCACCTGTCAAGGATTCTGTCAACGGAACCCTACAATACAATACACCTGCTGTTTATCAAGGATTTACTTATGAGAATATTCAATTAACATTCAAAGACGGTAAAATCGTTGAGGCAACAGCCAATGACAACGAACGTATTAACGATGTCTTTGATACAGATGACGGTGCACGATTCATCGGAGAATTTGCTATTGGGATTAATCCATACATTTTAACCCCAATGAAAGATACACTATTTGATGAAAAGATTATGGGAAGCTTCCACTTTACACCTGGTAATGCTTATGAAGATGCAGATAACACCAATCGTTCAGCCGTTCACTGGGACCTTGTTTGCATTCAAACTCCAGAGTTTGGTGGCGGTAAAATCTATTTTGACGATGTTCTTATCAGAGAAAACGGTCGATTCGTCTTACCAGAACTTGACTGCTTAAACCCAGAAAATTTGAAGTAGTAATATAGTCTCTACATCTTAATATCGAAATACACATATCAAAAAACAGGTATATATCGATTCATGGACATGACAGTCACTAGAGTGCTTGCACTTTTTGTGTCTGTCGCGTCCACTTCGATATATACCTGTTTTACACTAACCTTTTAATCCTGATGTAGAGATTCCTTCAACAAGATATTTTTGGAAGATTAAGAAAATGAGTACAATAGGTACAATGGATAATGTTGCCATGGAGAGCATCTCCCCCCAAGGTACTGTACTTCCCGGATCAGCAAACAATCTCAAAGCTAAGGTTGCCGTATATTTTTCCGGTTTGTTCAAGTAAAGTAGTGGCCCTAAGAAGTCATCCCACTTCCAGTAGAATTGGAAGATGGTCGCAGTCACTAGTGCCGGCTTCATTAGTGGCAAAATAATCTTATAGAAAATCGCATACTTGCTACATCCATCGATTTTAGCCGCTTCATCCAAATCTCTTGGAACCCCCTGAATAAACTGCATCATCAGAAAGATAAAGAATGGGACTCCGAAAAAGTGTGGAAGAACCACGGGTAAAATTGTTCCAACCATATTAAGCTTATGAAAAATAATAAACTGTGGAACCATGATGATTTGGATTGGCAGCATCATGGTAGAAATCATGACAGCAAACCAAAACTTTTGAAATTTAAACTTCACACGTGCAAATCCATAAGCTATAATCGCTGATGAAAAGACCGTTGCAGCCGTTGATATTACTGAAATAACTGCTGAGTTTTTAAAGAACGTTCCAAAGGTATATCCACTAAATCCTGCCCATCCTCGCGCATAATTTCCAAAGTCAAAGTGTTCAGGCCAAAGTTTACTTGCATCTGCAAATATTTCCATATTATCTTTAAATGAAGCAAAGAACATCCATAAAATCGGATAAATCATAACATATGCAAAGCCCATGATAACAACATGATATACAATGCGTCCTATTAGTTGTTTACGTTTCATATTAGTCCTCCTTCGCCTCATAGAATACCCATTGATTTGATGTCTTAAAGATGATACCTGTCATAATACTTACCACAATCAACATGAACCATGCCATAGCAGAACCATATCCCATTTGATAGAATTCAAATGTTTTTCTATACATATACATCGAGTATACTAATAGACTATTTAACGGTCCACCGGTTCCATTGGTTAAGACAAAGGCTTGTGTAAACATCATAAACCCATTAATTACTTGCATAATCAAGTTAAACAAAATGATTGGTGTTAACATTGGTATTGTTATTTTAAAGAATTGCTGTAGTTTATTTGCACCGTCAATTTTTGCCGATTCATATAAGCTAATTGGTATTTGCTTTAGGCCTGCTAAGAATATAAGCATCGCCGATCCAAACTGCCATACATATAAAAGGACTAAAACAACCATCGTTGTCTTTGGATTTCCTAACCAGTAAAGTGGTTCTTTTAAAATCCCTAGACTCATTAAAATCGTGTTCACCGCACCTTCTGCATCAAAAATTCGGCTCCACATAACTGCAATCGCAACACTTCCTCCAACAATTGAAGGTATATAGTAAACAGCCCTATAAAATCCTGTTAATTTCGTAGGTTTATTAAAGACCATTGCCAATAATAGCGCAAAGATCAGTCGTAACGGTACGGATATCGCTACAAAAGTAAAGGTGATTTTTACTGATTTGATAAAGAGTGCATCTCCAGTAAACATGGTAATATAGTTTTTGAGCCCAATAAATGTAGGCGGAGATAACAAATCGTATTTTGTAAATGAAAGTACGAGAGATGCTATCACGGGGATAAAGGTAAAGGCAAAAAAACCAATTAACCAAGGTAATATGAAGACATACCCAACGGTATTGTCTTTATCCATAAATGCTGATACACGTTCTCGAAAATTTGAAGTTTGAACTTTTTTATCCATAATACATCTCCTAATTTTTACCGGCTATCCTTATAAAAAGGATAACCGGTCAATTCACATGATTTAATGACTTACAAGTTAAATTAATTTACTGATAAAATAGAATTTGCTTCTTGAATAAATCGTTCAGCACCATCTTCTGGTGTTGTTACACCATAAGCTACTTCTTCATAAATTGACTTAAGCGCTTTGGTTACTTCAGCTGCTCCTGCTGGTTCTGGAGCTGAGATTGGTGTTGCATAGTTTTCAGCAAGTGCAATGTAATCAAATGTTGCTGCTACTTCAGCACTTACACTGTCTTTAATTCCATCACGAACTGTTGCTGCAATTGGAACACCACGTTCAGCAAGTAAGATTTCATTGGCTTCAATTGAGTTTGTAATAAAGTCAATAACTTTTGCTGCTTCTTCTTTATGTTCAGAGCTTTCTGTTACTGAGAAGAATTGTGAAGGTTTTAGATAAAGACCTGATGCACCATTCTCATCGTTTGGCATCACTGTTAATTCTAATTCTGAATCCATAAGATCTGCATAGGCTACGAAGAAGTTACTCCAGATAAATCCACCAAGGGTTTCATCATTAACAAACAAAGATTCTTCCATTGTTGTTTTTTGTGCAATCTCTTGAGGATCTGGGAATGCTCCAGCCTCTGTATTATCTGCTAACATTGTAAACATTGTCACAAGTTCATCTGTTGTATCAAATCCTAATGCGTTACCTGCTTCATTGTATACTGATTTTCCGTTTTGACGTAATAAGTTTTCAAGTAAGAATTTTGGATCGTCCCATAAAGGTGCATCTGAACGAATACCGTGTTCTGTATAAGCATTAGTAACAAGTGTTTGGAAATCATTCCATGTCCAATCAGGATCCACTGCATCATAACCCATTTGGTCCATTAATGTTTTGTTATATACATATGCTAATGCATTCATTCCAAGTGGAACACCATATAATCCTTCACCTGAACGTCCACCTTCTAAGTTTGCCGGTGCTACATCATCAAGATTTAATGCTCCAGATTCAACATAAGGTGTAAGATCCGCTAATACACCTTTATCAATATATTGTCCAATAAACGCATAATCTTGTTGAATAATATCTGGTAATGATCCACCTGCTGTTTGTGTTGCAAGTTTGTCCCAATACCCTGCCCAACCAATTGGTTCTAATTCAAACGTTACATTTGGGTTCATTTCAGTGTAAAGTGCTAATGCTTTTTCTGTTCTTTCATCACGCACTTGATTTCCCCACCATGCAACACGTAATACGATGTCTCCATCTGAGCTTTCAGAATCTGTCTGTGTATCTGTGCTTCCTGAATCTGTTGCCGTATCTTCAGCCCCTGTGTTTGTTCCACTATCTGCTGTGTTATCTTCATCTTTACCACAACCTGCAAATAATGCTGTTACCATCATAAGAACGAGTAACATTGACAATACTTTTTTCATTATAACTACCTCCTGAAATAATTTAAGTAATCTGTTTCTTAATACTCTCTTAGTTTACATAGAAACACCCTTTACCACAATCGAATATCATGTTCAGTTTTGTTTAAAAAAAGTACTCTAACGGCTATTTTATTATTTTTCGGAAACATTTTGTTCACTTTTATGTCTTTTGTATAAAATCATGTCATTATTGCCCAATATTCTTCTTATCCCATTGTCTGATTTTTATATTCTGATGGGGTCATTCCGGTATAACGTTTGAATAATTGGCTAAAGTATTGTGGATTATTACCCATACCTACTTTTGAAGCAATCTCATACACCTTCGCTGATGCCGATTGTTCAATAACCACTTTTGCCTTTTCAATACGACGGCGCATGAGATATTGTGAAAAGTTCTCGTCCATTTCTTTTGAAAAAAGCTTAGATAAGTACCCACTGTTCATAAAAAGCACCTCACTAGCAATCCATTTTAGCGATAGCTCTTCTTGTTCAATATGTTCATCAATGATACGTAACATGTTTTCTACAATTTCATTATGTCGATGAATGATTCCAGAATAGTTCATGGCTACAATTTCATTGCCTATCTTTATAATCTCATCTTTTGTTTGTTCAAAATTATCATATAGTTGTATCTCAAGTAGTTTTTGGATGTATGCATTCGCCTGATCTGTTTGGCATTGGCGAAGAATCGCAGAAGCTAATTCAATACAGTAAAACTTAAAGGTGCTGATATCAAAACGCATCTTAGACAAATGGTCAAAATATTCCGTAATTTTTTGATTGAAAAGCTCTGAATTTCCTGACTTTACTGTTGTAACAATCTCTTGAAGATCAATACTATCGACTTCGCTGATTTGCATGCCTTGTTCGATGTCTTTATAAGAAATTATACAGCTATTACCTAAATAGAACGCATAGTTAAGATAATCTTGAGCTTTTTGAAATAAAATACTGACTTCATCAAAATCACCTTCCCGCGTATAGGTTGTTACTAAATCCCTATCTGCCAAATACTTGAAGTTTTCCATCACTTCCGTTAAAAATTCTTCAATTTGCTTTTCTTCCAGATTCTCCACGATCAGCAAGACACTTTTATTGACTGTTGTTTTAAAATAAATCGATTCTTGGAACGTTTGACGTTTGACAATATTTAATAGGGCAAACAAGGTATTAAAATTATACTCGCCCATGGGTTGCATGATAATCACACGAATACGCTTGTTTTTGACATTAAACAGGTTGATAAAATAGTCCAGTTCATCTTGATTTTGGTGGCGGCTCATAATAAAATCACGTATGAATTGTTCCTTGACCAAAGGAATAATCTTTTCCAATTTTTCGTTATTTTTCTTAATAAAATCTTCACGTTTTTCTTTGAGTACAAGTCGGCTTCGTACATCCTCTAAAATCTGAATCAAATCTTTTTCATCACAAGGTTTTAACAGATAATGCTTTACTCCATGCTTCATCGTCTCTTTAGCCAACTTGAACTCACTGTGACCAGACAAAATAGCAAACTCTATTTCCGGGTATTTCATTTTTACTTTTTCAATAAGTTGAATCCCGGACATTACCGGCATCTTCAAATCTGTAATGACTAAATCCGGGTGTTCACGAAGGATAATATCATAGGCTTCAATGCCATGTTTTGCCGCCCCTATCAGTTCAAACCCATAGGCTTGCCAATCGATTAAACTTGAGATACTTTCTCTAATAATACGTTCATCATCTACAAGCAAGATTTTATACATTTTCACTCTTCCTTTCTTCAGGTATACGAATCTCAATTCGGGTACCTTCGCCGATGTTACTGGTAATAAAGAGGCCATACTCTGACCCGAATGTCATTTTTAGGCGTTCATCAATGTTTTGGACGCCAATGCCCATTCCCTTACGACTTTCCAAGGGTTCATTTTTTTGGAGCTTCTTTAACGTCTTTTCTTCAATACCGAGTCCATTATCTTGTATATATAGCATGATCATACCCTCTTGTTTTTTGGCATGAACAGAGATCTCGCATGGCTCTAGCATATTTTCCAGTGAATGTACAATCGCATTTTCAACTAAAGGCTGCAATGTCAGTTTTGGAATCTGTATGCCCCAAAAGCTTCGGTTAACATGGCTTCTATATACCAAACGTTCTTCATATCGATATTTTTGAATGCTGATGTAGGCATCTAGCAGTTCAAGTTCTTCTCCAATCGTAATCATAAATTCATCAGTATTAACTGCATTACGCAAAAGTTTGCCTAATGCTTTAACCATGGTTGCAATTTCTTCTTGATGATTCGCCTTGGCGAGCCAATTAATGGATTCCAATGTATTGTATAAAAAGTGGGGATTAATTTGGGCTTGCAACGCTTTAAAATTAGTGTCTTTTATGACAATTTGTTTTTTAAAGTTTTCATCAATTAAGGTGTTGATTCGAGAAATCATCAATTCAAAGTCCTTATGTAAGGTACCAATTTCATCTTCTCGTTCTTGAATGTGAGAGTCTATCTTCACTTCACTAAAATCCCCTGTCTCAACACGCTTCATGCGTAGTGTAAGATCCATAATCGGCTTGGTTATACTTTTAGCCAACAAGACACTGATTACACTTCCAAGAACAAACACACCGATAAAAACAAGGACGATCAATATACGCATACGTTCAATCTGATTAAACGCTTCATTATATCCAATGACATTAACATAGGTCCAGTTGGTATAGTTTGACGTGGAATACGTGAGAAAGTATTTTTTCCCATCAATGGTTTTTATAGAAAACCCGTCATCTGCATTTAGGTCCTCTAAGCTCAACTGAATATTTTCTGATGTAGGATCTTTGTAAACAAGGTTATTTTCTGAAAAAATGAATAAATGCGAGTCCTTCATACTTGCATTAGAAACATATGCATCACCCAATTGGCTAAGTTCTAACCGAAACGCGACAACCCCAAGATTTTCAAGACTTAATTGTGCCGTTGACCTAAATTGCCTTGCTAAGATAATCATCCCTCGTTGTGCGTATTCATCAATAATTACACTGTTACCACCGGCTTCTAGTGCCGAATGAATCGTTTGGTTTTTCACATCTTCTGCAAGAGAGACCGGATTTATTCCTTCTGGATGTTGTCCTGCTTGAGTGTCAATAAAGTAAATGGTGGAGATATTTCGCTCTGATGCAACATAGATAAGAAAGCGTTCTAATAATTCATCAACCAAATTATATTGTTGATATGCATTCGTCTCATATTTTATATCGATCATCTTTTGTTGAACATTTTTATCTGACAATAAGTTATACGAATAAGAATCCATCTTGCGCAATTCACTTTCAATCTGGTTGGTCGATAATTGTAAAACTTGTGCTGAAGATTGATATAACAGATTATTATATACGCCAAACGATAGCTGAAATGCAGTCCAACTAACAAAACTTACTAATAGCACAATCAAAAGATGTGCCATAGTAAGTTTTTCTTTTATTTTTAATTTATCATAATATTTTTTTATTTTCATCGTCGACTCCTAATATTCATTATACAATTCCTAATACACTGACCCAAAATGTCAAAAATAGCATTAATGTAAATGAGCACACCAGTGTCGTCATAATGATAATATTACCTGCTAACACGGCATCCGCCCCCATCTCTTTACTCATCGCAAAGCTACTAACTGCCGTAGGTCCACCCACCAATATTGTAATGATAACAATATTCATAGGACTAAGCCCAAGCCAATAAGCAATCGGTGAAAAGATAAATGGCAATAAAACGTTCTTAATTCCTGTCGCTACAAGTGTTAACTTAAGTGTCTCTCTAAAATGATCAAATCGAAAGAAAATCCCTAACGATACTAGTGCCAAAGGCGTAGCTATCGATGCCGTCAAATCAATAAAAGCTTCAATTGATTTAGGATAGTCAAGCTTAAGCATTGCCGAAAAAAATCCCAATACAATCCCGATAATCAGGGGATTTGAGATGATGTTTTTTAACAACTTCGCATATGTTTTCATATCGTGGCTTTTTTGAGGTGTTAGTGCAATAATGGAAACAATATTAAAAATCGGAATCGAAATCACCGTGACTAAAGCTAATTTTAAGACCACCGCATCCCCAAACATTCCTAATAAAATAGGATAACTGATGATTGCATAATTGGTCCGAAAGGCGCCTTGAATAAAGGCACCTTGTACAAATCCACGGTGATTACGATTAAGCTTCAATACACGTCTAGCTATGACGCTTCCAATACCTGCTGATAGTAGCAGCGCCACAATGCTATACCCCATAAGCCACATATCATCTAATGTTATCGTTGTTTCTATGTCTATATTTGCCACTTTTTGAAAAAGCAAAACCGGAAGAAATACTTTAAAAACAAGCTTCATCGATGTTGTCACAAAGTCTTCGGATACCAGCTTTACCCGTTTCATCCCATACCCTAGAATAATCATGAGAAATACAGGCGCAATGGCATTAAATGTCAGTATAAATGCATTCATATAATATACTCCCTATTCAAATGGATACTTTTTCGGAAGTTCTTGTCCAAGATACCCTAAATAATATGCATCATAACCTATAACAATCTCTTCATCCGTTGGAATCATCATCACTTTTAATCCATGTGTTTTAGATTCTCCGATTTGAACTTCTTCTTTTCGAATCTTATTTTTTTCATCATCTATTTCTATGCCGATATTTGCAAGAAATCCTGCTATTTTCTTACGAACATATCCTTCATTTTCTCCTAATCCCGCTGTAAAAACTAATGCGTCACATCCGTCAAGGGTTGCCCAATAAGCTCCAATATATTTTGCAATGCGATATGCATAAATAGATACAACCAACTCTGCTTGAACATCGCCTTGTTCCGCTTTTGCCCGTATCTCCTGCATCATATTTGTTTTGCCTAAAGCTTTTAAGCCGCTTTCTTTATTCAAGGCAGTCATCACCCGGTCAAAAGCCTCCTTATGGCTTATCGCCTCCCGTTCTATCAACTGATTAACGACATGGGCTATGATGGCTGGATCAATATCACCTGAACGTGTCCCCATAATCACCCCTTCAAGCGGTGTGAATCCCATCGATGTGTCCACAGATTGTCCATTATGCACTTTTGTAATACTACATCCATTACCTAAATGTGCAGTTATCCCATTAAAGGTGTCATATGCTTTTCCAAGTATACTTGCAGCACGCTTTGCCACATACATATGGGATGTTCCATGAAAACCATAAGTACGTACATCAAACTCTTTATACCATTGTTCGGGAATTCCATAGCGAAAAGCATATTCCGGTAATGTTGCATGAAACGCAGTATCAAAAACTGCCACTTGAGGTACATCCCCCATGACTTCTCTGGCAACGTTGATTCCCAATAGATTTGGCGGATTATGTAATGGTGCAATGGGAATAAGTTGTTCAATTGTATTTAAAACCTCTTGCTCAATTAAAATACTATGGTTATATTTAGTTCCGCCATGGACTACACGGTGTCCGATACTCTTGATATCCTCTTTATGAATGTTAAACTCTTCAAACACTCTAAACACAGCTTCCAACGCATCTCGATGGTTAGGCAGCGGCATATTACGAATTGATTTTTCTTCATTAACTTCAAGCTTTAACCGACTCTTTTCAATATTACCTATTTCTTCAACAACCCCACTCAGGTTATGCTCTAATTGATGCCCATCAGTAATCAAAAACAAAGTAAATTTTAATGACGAACTTCCACAGTTAAGTGCTAAGATATACTTATTCATTACGTCCTCCTTAAGTTTATGTACTAAATCATCTCATTTATTATAACAGAAATCCCTATATACAGAAAGTAAAAGTAGGACTTTCTCATCCCTCGAAAAAAATAGTAGGCGCGGTGCATATGCACCGTCCTACTATATACTGGATATTAACCGCAAAGAACACCATCTTTAATCGGCTGGTCAAATATAATTTCACCAGCATCTAAGCGTATAACCTGAGCCCGCGTGTGACGATTTGGATCACTTAACGGGTCGCCTTGAATCTGCTTATAACTTCTTGCATGATAGACAAGAATAATCTCATCGGTCGTCTTTTTTCGGACAAAACAGTTATGTCCCGGTCCGTACTGTTGATTTACTTCGCTGGTTGTAAACACAGGTTCTTTGTACTTTTTCCAATGCTTTGGATTGAGCAGGTTTTTGTCCGTATCTATCTCAAGTAGTCCCAGGCAATAATTATGGTCTGTTTTACTCGCAGAATAGCTTACATAAATTTTTGCATCTGTTTTTAGCACTGCTGGACCTTCATTAACATTAAACCCTATACGCTCCCATGGATATTCTGGTGTTGATATCATAACCTGTTGACCACTTAGAGTCCATGGATTAATCATTTTATCAATATATAGGTTTGAATTACCTGCAATATTTGGATCACTTTGTGCCCATATCATATATTGTTCACTCTGATGCTCAAAAGTTGTTGCATCTAAACTAAACGTGTCCCAACGTGACTTTATTTGACCTTTTTCCACCCAAGGCGCTTCTAAGGGATTTTTTCCTCCACACTCAAGGACATACATTCGAATTCTCCATGGGTCTTGTTCATGCCCAGCGGCAAAATATATGTACCACTTACTGTTGATATAGTGAATCTCAGGCGCCCAAATATGATATTTCATGTCGCCTTTATCATGTTCACGCCATATAATTTTAGGCTCAACTTTCGCAAGACCACTCACAGTTTTACTTCGTCGAAGTTCGATATAATCATAGGTGGGCACTGTTGCAACAAAATAATAATATCCGTCTGCATGCAACATTATCCAAGGGTCAGCTCTATGCTTAATTAATGGATTTCTCCATTGATCAACCTTTTTTTCTACCATTAGACTTATGTACTCCTTCGTTTTTATTGAACCTGAAAGCGAATCATGTGCCATGATAATTTGGGTAGTTCTATACAAAACTCTGTTCCTACACCCTGGTCTAAATTCGCCTTTTTAGGTATAATGTGGGTTGGATCCTCAAAAGAGTTAACTGCGAACAAATCCTCTCCCATAAGGGTCTCATGGTCTATCATACGCAGTTGTCCAAATTCCTTTAAGTCAAGATGTAACTGTATTGCTTCTTCTTGATTTGTGTTTAAAACAAAAAACGCCAATTCTTTTCGTTCTTGATCAAACGTTGACAAACTCTGTAGTTCTGGAATGTCACCATAACGCTCTGTCTTAACGGTGTCGCAAACCATAAGGTTTTTGTAAACTTCACCACGCCCATAATTACTCACCTGTTGGAAGGGATAATAGGTCGTATGTTTAAGCACCTCTCCATTAGGGGCCGTATGAATAGGAGCTAATGCATTGACAAGTTGTGCAAGACACGCCATTTTTACTCTGTCAGCATTATTAACAATGGTACATAGCAAGCCACCTACAACCAAAGCATCTAACAATGTATATACATCTTCTGCAATAGCCGGTGCATGCTGCCAACGTTTTGTATTCATATTTGAGTTATACCAAACATTCCACTCATCTAGACTAAGGTAAATATCTTTTTTTCCTCTGTGTTTTGCTTTTACATAGTCCGCTGCTGCCCGCACCGTTTGAATAAAATCATTCAAATCATAATGTGCTGCCAAAAAGTTTTGGACATCACCACTATATTCATAATATCGATGCAATGAAATGTAGTCGATATAGTCATAGGTATGATCTAGAACTGTCAAATCCCATTCTGGAAATGTCGGCATATCTTTACTTGAACTTCCACACGCTACAACTTCAATCTCTGGGTCGACCCATTTTAAAATTTTGGCTGTTTCTTTTGCCTTCTTTGCATAGTCTGTTGCTGTCATCTGACAAGTTTGCCATGGACCATCCATTTCATTGCCTAAGCACCACACTTTGAAGTTATGCGGTTGTTCATGCCCATGTTTGCGCCGAAGATCACTCCAATAGGTTCCTTTGTCAATATTACAATATTCTATAAGCTGCCCTGCTTCTTGTGGCGTGCCTGTTCCAAGGTTTACTGCAATCATTCCCTGTGTATTTGCCTTACGTGTCCAATCTGCAAACTCGTCAATTCCAAAGGTATTGTCTTCAATCGAAAACCAAGCATAGTCAAGACGAACCGGGCGTTCTTCCTTGGGTCCTACTCCATCCTTCCAATCATACCCTGATAAAAAGTTTCCACCAGGATATCGAACAATCGGAACATTAAGCTCATCAATGGCTTGGATGACATCTTTTCGAAACCCTTGTTCATCTGCTTTTTGATGTCCAGGTTCATATATTCCGGTATAAACCGCTCTTCCCATATGTTCAATAAATGAACCATATACTCTTTCATCAATATCTGCAATCCTATAATTTTTGTTAACGAGACAACTTGCACTTTTCATAGCGTTCTCCTTTATACATGTTAATCACACTTATTATAGTTTTTTATAAAGTACTTTAAATATATTTAAAGTATATCATTTTACTATTTTATCGTCAACAAAGAACTCGCCTCAATATTTTATCATTTTGTTGCATTAAATCCTGTGATATCCCTAGTAAAATTCCCCCCTATATTAAACAAAAAGACAGTACGTTATCTTGAGATTGTTCATCTCCATACGTACTGTCTTTGTACCGCTTCTATAATATTGCTTGATTCATCATGTCCGCATCCATAGTTTTGGATAACTCTACATACTTTCTCGGTGAGTATCCACTAATTTTTTTAAACTGTTTACTAAAATGATAGATGTTATCATATCCAACTTTTTCTGCAACTTCTTTGACGGTTCCCGTCGATGAAGCGAGCAAGTACTTCGCCCTTGTCATTCGCGCCTGAATCAGATCTTCTTTTGGGCTACAGTCAAAAAACTCCTTGTATAACACCGAAAATCTCGATCGACTCAAATAAACCAAGTCCGCCATTTCCTCGATTGTCCAGTTCATTGACAAATTGGTAAATATTTGTTCACGTGCTGCTTTAAACTTTTCAATCATCGTCGTTTTATATGGGTCCAGCGAATAATCTTGTTTATACTTATGTAGCCTTGCAAGCCCAATAAAAAAATCTTCCATTTGGGAACTAATCCGTTCTGCCCAAAATATATCTTTACGGATATACTCTTTTTCAATTTTACGAACAAAAAAACGTATAAAGTTATAGTCCTTCATCTCATAGGGGGTATTCACCTCAAGTCCTAACCGTTGAAAATACGCCTCCAACTGCCGCCCATCAAAATGAAAGTAATCATTGATAAACCCACCTTTGGGATTATAATATAACTGAGGTTCTCCAGGTGCGTATAGCATAAAAGAATTGGGCTTAACATGGGTTAATTCCCCTTCTATCTGCATCTTTACCTGCGTTGAAAAAAATAAAAAGAGATAATCTTTGGAGCCACACGGACGTTCTATTCGAAACAATGCATTTACTTTGTAATCATATCCAACATCATGTATCTCAAACAACACTTTGCTATCCTCCACTACTGACCATAGTAAGCATTTTTGCCATGTTTACGTAAAAAATGTTTGTCTAATAATGTTTGCTGCATATGCGCCTTACCTGAAGTCTCTTTTAAAAGCGTCGAAGCAAAAGCCATCTTTGCCACTTCCTCAAGTACAACGGCATGATATACTGCAGCATCTGCATCTTTTCCCCAAGTAAAAGGCCCATGTTCTTTAACAAGAACCGCCGGGATTTCCATAGGATTTAATGCCCGCTCTTTAAATGTCTCAATGATGACCGTTCCCGTTTCCTTTTCATAATTTATTGCAATTTCTTCGGGGCGCATCCCTCGTGTACAGGGAACAGCACCATAGAAATAATCGGCATGGGTTGTGCCAAGAGGATTGATATCCCTGCCTGCCTGTGCAAAACTCGTTGCCCAGGAAGAATGCGTATGAACAATACCGCCAATATCAGAAAAAGCTTTATATAACTCCAAATGTGTTGGTGTATCTGATGACGGCTTATAGTTGCCTTCAACAACATTACCATCCAAGTCAACGACAACCATATCTTCTTGGGTCATCCTATCATAATCAACCCCACTGGGCTTAATAACAACCAGGTTACTTGCTCGGTCAATTCCACTTACATTTCCCCAAGTAAATACAACTAAACCGCGTTTGGGCAAAGCCATATTTGCTTCAAAAACTTGTTTTTTTAATCCTTCTAACATCTATGCCTCCTTATCTGTGCTTAACGACCTAGCGCTTTAGGTTCCATAGGACATCACTCAATTTTAAGTCTTGACGAAATGTCTTCATATTCGTATCGTTGTTGATAAGAACCGTTTCAATGTCTAAAAACTCTGCAAAATCAAGCAATTCTTGTGCTCCAACATCTAAAGAAAAGACGGTATGATGAGCTCCTCCAGCAAGAATCCAAGCCATAGCTCCTTCTTCTAACGATGGTTGGGGCTTCCACATTGCCTGTGCCACTGGAAGCTTAGGCATCTGTTGCGGTACTTTAACCGCATCCACTTCATTGATAATAAGTCGCATGCGACCACCCATATCTATAATAGATGCATTCAAGGCCGGACCGGTTTTACATGAAAATGTGAATCGAGCCGGATCTTCACGATCACCTATACCCAACGGATTAACTAATATATTGGGTTTTTCATTTGCAATAGACGGACACACTTCCAGCATATGCGCCCCCAAGACCATTGCATTTTGAGGATCCAAATGATATGTATAGTCTTCCATAAACGAAGTTCCTTTACCTTTAAATTGTCCCATAATTTTTACAAGTCGGACAAGACCTGCTGTTTTCCAATCGCCTTCTCCAGCAAATCCATAGCCTTTTTCCATAAGTCGTTGTACCGCTAAGCCCGGCAGTTGCTTAACTCCGTGCAAATCTTCAAATGTTGTTGTAAAAGCACCAAATCCACCATCAACTAAAAATCGTTCCATAGCAATTTCGAGTTTTGCCTGATATTTAATTGATGCCACACTTTCTTCTTTCGTGTCTAAGATGTTATAGCTTGCTTCATATTCTTTATAAAGCGCTTCTACTTCATCGTCAGTCACCTTTTCAATATAATCCACTAAATCACCAATACCATATCCATGAATTTGCCATCCAAGTTTTATCTCTGCTTCAACCTTATCGCCTTCTGTTACAGCAACAAAACGCATATTATCCCCAAAGCGCGCAATTTTTAATTGTCTGCTTTCAGATAATGCCACTGCTACATTCATAAAGTCCCCTATTTGTTGTTGCACCTTAGGTGCTTCCCAATAACCTACAACAACTTTTCTCGGCATACGTAATCGCGTATTGATAAAACCAAACTCTCGACCACCATGAGCTGATTGGTTTAAGTTCATGAAGTCCATATCAATATCATCCCAAGGAATATCTCTGTTAAATTGGGTGTGTAAATGCAAAAACGGTTTATTCAAAATTGATAATCCTGCAATCCACATCTTTGCCGGAGAAAACGTATGCATCCACCCAATAATTCCTGCACACTTTTGCGTTACATTTGCTTCCTTAACAAGGGATGTAATCTCATCCGGTGTTTTTACAACCTCTTTAAAAACAATCCTATAGTTGAAATCACCTTGAGCATTTAACCCCTTGACCATGTTAAGCGTATCTTCTTCGACTTGCTGAAGCACCTTCGGTCCATAAAGGTGTTGACTTCCAGTAATAAACCAAAATTCATAAGTTTTTGCTAATTTCATTTTCCAACCTCCATATTGTTCGTATATTTGTTTTTAGTTGTACGTACGTATTTATATAAATAATTGACACTTCCAATTATTTTTTAAATGGTAAGACCGAATTTTTTTGAATTAACTCCGGCTCAATAATATCATGAATCATCGTTTCTTCTTTTTGTATGAGTTTTAGCATATGTTTTGCAGCTGTCTCTCCTAATATCGCTTTTGGATGCGCAATGGTTGTCAGCTTTACGGCTCCTTTATTCGCCATATCCGAATTGTCAAAACTCACTAAAGACATATCCTCAGGCACGGTTTTACCCATTTGATTTAGCAGTTGAATCACTCCGATAGAAATCTGATCATTATAGCATACAAGAGCGCTACATCCATCAATCAAACGTTCAATCGCATTGATATTATGTGCATCCATGAGTTGCTCTTTGTTTTCCGTTGTATACCAAAGCACGTCGCCTTCCACAGGGTCTAGAGAAGCTTCTCGTAATGCTTGAAGATATCCTGAGTATCTTCCATGCCCCTGCATATCATCTTGTTTAAAAATTCCTGCAATACGTTCATGACCATTTTCAATAAGACATTTTGTTGCCAAATACCCTGCCTTTTGGTCATCTTCAATGACATAGGAAGCATTCACATTTTGATATGTCGCGTGAATAAATAAAATAGGTACACCCTGACTTTGAAGTCTTAAAAACAAGTCTTGGTTATGATTTGGAAAAATACTTTTTGTAGGTTCAACAATCAATCCGGATAAATTATGTTTGAGCATATTCTTTAATATCGCCCGCTCTTTTTCAATATCATTATTTGTATTTCCAAGAAGAATACTATAGCCTTGTTCACTAAGAATATCTTCAATACCCGAGATAATCTCAGGAAAAATGTAATCTTTGATGTAGGTTGTAATCACTCCGATTAACTTCCCTTTTCCCGGTGCCTTTGGCTTAGTATTGGCCACAAAAGTTCCTCTGCCTTGATGCTTATAAAGCCATCCTTCATTGACGAGATCACCAATCGACTTACGGATTGTATGCCGACTGACATTAAACTCTTTCATCAGTTCGATTTCTGATTTAATCGGATCATTGTATTTTAAGTTGTTTGATATAATATATTCAATAATATGTTCCTTAACACGTTGATACTTCGGTTCATTGGTTGCCATCTTTGCACCTCTATTAAAAAAACTTAACTTATACGCAATTGGTACGTACAAGTTAAGTTTATCATTGATTTTCTACTTTGTAAAGTCTTTATTCAGCACTTTATCTAATATGCTACACCTTGTGCATACATTGCTTCAGCAACTTTCATAAATCCAGCAATATTAGACCCGATCACAAGATTGTTGTCTTCGCCAAACTCTTTTGCCGCTTCACTTGCTGATTTATAAATATTCACCATAATATCTTGTAATTTTGCATCAACTTCTTCAAAGCTCCAAGAATATCGCATACTGTTTTGGCTCATTTCTAAACCTGATGTTGCTACTCCACCTGCATTTGCCGCTTTTCCAGGACCATAGACAAGTTTATTGTTAATAAAAATCTCAACCGCATCTGGTGTTGATGGCATATTCGCACCTTCACCCACTGCAAAACATCCATTATCGACAAGCATCTGCGCTGATGCACCATCAAGCTCATTTTGTGTTGCACATGGAAGTGCAATGTCACATGGAATACTCCAAATGCCTAAGCACCCTTCTGTATATGTTGCACTTGGATGATCCTTGACATATTCTTTGATACGTTTACGTTCAATCTCCTTGATACGCTTAACCGTATCTAGCTTGATGCCTTCTGGGTCATGAATATATCCACTTGAATCACTAAGTGCAACCACTTTTGCACCAAGTTCTTGCGCTTTTTCTGTCGCATAGATTGCTACATTTCCAGAGCCTGAGATGACAACCGTTGATCCCTCAAAGGATTTTCCTTTGATATCTTTCATTGCTTCATCCATAAAATAGCATACACCATAGCCTGTTGCTTGGGTTCTTGCAAGTGAACCACCATAGGTTAATCCTTTACCTGTTAAAACTCCGGTAAACTCATTACGCATTTTTTTATACATTCCATACATATAACCAATCTCACGAGCACCTACTCCAATATCTCCTGCTGGGATATCTGTATTTTCTCCGATATATCGGCTCAGTTCAAACATAAAGCTTTGGCAAAAACGCATGATTTCCCCATCAGATTTTCCTTTTGGATCAAAATCACTTCCACCTTTTCCACCACCCATTGGTAAACTTGTCAATGAATTTTTAAAGATTTGTTCAAATCCTAAAAATTTAATAATTCCTAAATTAACGGATGGGTGAAAACGCAGACCACCTTTATATGGACCAATTGCACTATTAAACTGCACTCTAAATCCACGATTAACGTTCACTTTTCCTTGATCATCAACCCAAGGTACTCTGAACATAATTTGTCGTTCAGGTTCAATCATTCGTTCAAAAATACCGGCTTCAACATATTCCGGATATTTTTCTGCAACCGGTTCTAACGATTCAAGAACCTCTTGAACAGCTTGTAAAAATTCCGGTTCGTTAGGATTACGCTTTTTTGCTTCATCCATAATGTACTGAAGATTTTTCATATAATTGCCTCCACTTACTTGTCCTATTGTTTATACCTTTAACGTGTTACCTTTTTATTGTATCAATATGAATGGATTTGTCAATCAAAATTGCAAATTTCGTTATTTTTTTTTGCAGCAAATCAGCTGTTGTGTCTGAATATCAGAATATAACTCTAAGCTCTCAAATTCAACAACTTTAATCACTTCTGCCCATGCCTCATCCTCGATAAACCGAGAAAGAAGCTGATTCTTTTCACTGTTGATTAATGCAAGATTAACCTTGACACCTTTCATTCCATCAAATAATGCGCAGTAAAAAATGTCTGACTCAACAATATCTTGAAAAAAATGACTTCCATAGGATAACTCCGGCATAAGTCCTTCGATAGCCATCTCACACAAAACATCCATATAACATATGTCCTGAAACTTAACCGGAACTCCCAGAGATGGCGTTGTTGTTCCCCAGCGTCCAGGGCCCATCAACATGACAACCTCTTCTTTTAAAGCGGTATTGAGTTTACCAATCACTCTTGCGACCTGGTATTTATCTTGCTGGGATAGAGCTAAATATTTATCCGGATCTATGTAAATTACCCATGCAATCGGAAGATAGACATTACCTCCCATAAAATTACCTATACTTTGAAATAAACAGGACTGATCTTGAACCATTTTAGGCATTGCCACAGGTTCTCCAATAACTTTTGTCTGTAGCGGTCGACATTGAACAATATTAATCTGATAGTCTGTCGCCTGATTAAAATTCGCAGTAAATTCAATATCCACCGGATAATTATAGACACCTTCTATGACCGTCATCATATGTTGCATCGTCATCGCAAAACGTGTTTGATGAAACAACTGCTTTAAATCCAAGATATAGGGCTCTGGAATATTTTTCAAACCGGATTCTCGAATCCGACGCCGCACCTGTTGATCGACTCGAAAAAACAATGCGCTCTTCGTTCTAAAGTCCATGGTTTGTAATGATTCCATAGGAACCGTCATCAATTTGTTTTCTGAGACAGATAACAAATCTACATAATGCTGAGAATATTTTTTTTCGTCTTCATAGTTCATCGGACTCATTTTATCCGGTTGATCTAGAGAGACAATCTTTGCATAATCTCCTTCAATACGGTCAACAGCTCGCGTTCCCAAACCAAAGACAATCCTTAGCATGCCAGCATGAATATCCATATCCTTGTTCCACACATAGAGATTCGTTGAATGTCCAACGCCGGCAACATGAGGGAAAAAATAATCCCCATAAAAATCCCCTGATACTCGCTGAATCAAAATCGCCATCTGCTCATCTTCACGATATAATCCCCGTGTTTTTCTATATACCAAAGCACTTTCATTCATTGCACTGGCATATACTCGACGTACCGCATCCATAAAGGCGTCAAAACGTTCTTCCCTTGTCCCTTGATTTGCGCAAAAAACACTTTCGTATTTTCCCGCAAATGCATTACCAAAGTTATCTTCTTGTAGGGAGCTGGAGCGCAGAATGATCGGTGATTGCCCAAAGTATTCAAGTAACTGGATAAACTTCTCTTTGATATTATCCGCAAACTCTCCGTGCATTAACTTTTGCTTTAGCTCTTTTCCATAGCTATAGTAAAATTCATCTGTTTTTTGTTGGGTTCGAAGCTGCCACCATCCATTTTGTACAATATATGTATAAAATACATCTGATCCAAGGTAAAACGAATCATGAGACTCTAATTGTCTGATCACTTCCGGTGCACATTCTTTTTCGATAATTTTACGTGCCAAGAGCATCCCTACACTTTTCCCGCCAATATATCCTGTTCCGATAGTCCTTGATTGAATCTCCAATATATCTTCAAGGCGCATATAGCGCTGGCACAACTGAAGCATTCTAGAGTCTTGTCCAATAATTTTTGCCATGAGGTGGTTACGAAGTGCCTGCTTATCTTGAGGCGGATCTTTAAGATGCTGTCTTGCTTCGTTAAAGATTGTGTCCCAATAATCCAAGCGCTCTCCACCAAAAGGAATGGTTGAAAAAATCATGGATGCTTCAGCACTAGAGGTTATAGGCACCACCTTTTCCCCATCCACATGATGCGGGAAAAACATTGTCGGAGAATAGCGCTTCCATACTTTTAGCGGATGCACATAAAACTGCGCCTCAACTTGATAGGCATCTAAAAGCAGTTGAGTTGTCTCTCTAATGGTCGCAATGGTTGTAAACGTATGGACATTGCGAATAATCCCAAAATAGGCAACTGTATCCAGTTCATAGAGAAAGGGGCACGTTACATGAAAAAAGTTACCAATCATCAAATCTGAATACCAATTTTCCAACAGTTCCGTTAGTACATCAAAAACGTAAAACGTCTCCTTGCCTTCTTTTTCAATGATTCGATAGACATCCGTTGCAAAGCTTTCAAAGCCACGCTCAGGATCCACTGTATAGCGTTTAACTTTTGCTATGCCTTCTTTAATCAATGGAGGGTGCGAACCAAAACGAACATAAACAAGCCTACGCTTGTCCTCAATGGCTTGATCCACAAAGGCTTTAACGACACGTTGATAGCTAGAAAATGTATCGACTTGCCATACCACATTATCTCCGATGCGCAACCCATCAATTGCTGTATCTAAGCCAAGAATACCTGTTTTAACGCGTGCACCCATTCCATCGCCTCCTATACTTTTAATGTTCTACATACATCTAGTATACCACTTTAGTGCATCTTGTGGCGATCTATGTCCCGATAGGCCAACATATAATTAATCCCCGAGACAATGATACCGCCTCCAATAAAGTTACCTATGGCAACAAGCAACAAATTATAACTGATTTGCCCCATCGTAATATTCCCGCCAGCAAAATAGGCTACAAATAGATAATACATATTTGCAACCACGTGTTCTGTTCCACTAAGAACAAACACAGTAATCCCCAGCCAGACAACAACAACTTTTGCAATCTCTTCTCTACAGCTATAGGCTAGACACACACTGGTAGAAACAATTATATTACACAAAATACTGCTCATCAATAATTCGCCCGGAGTCATGTGTACCTTGTGCAAGGCTTTTTCAAAAAACAACTGTAATGTTTCTTCGTTAAAGATTTGTGCACCGATGGATAATTCTGCAATAAACACCGCCCCAATTAAATTAGCAAATAAAATAAGGCTAAGTATTCTAAGGGTTTTACTAAAATTTGTTCGTCGATCATAGACTGCAATCATTACCATGCTGTCACTGGTAAATAACTCTGCCTGCATCAACAAAATGGCGATGATTCCCAGCGGGAAAACCAAGGCTCCTAAAAAAGCACCTAAGCCGGGATCATTAACAGATGCTGCCACTTTAAAATACCCAATTGCACCTATAGCAATATACATTCCTGCTAAAATACCTTGAATCAATAAAATTATAAACCGTTTATTTGATTTTGCTTTACTTTGTGTCAATATATATTCCGTCAACGCTTTTGGACCTGAATAGATTTTTGCCATGACATACCTCTTCATTGTTTTTTGCATACATTATACCAAAAAATCAGCAATCCGTCATCTTTTGATGACAAATCACTGATTTGAGTAAAATCTCTATTTTTTTTTGCCGACTAGGCTTTTTTACTATGCATATTACGTGTCTTCACATCAAAGACAACTGCTGCTACAAGAACAAGTCCACGAATAATATATTGATAAGATACACCTACATTCATGAGGTCCATTCCTTTTGTTAAGGACATCATAACAAGAGCACCAATAATTGATCCTGTTACCTTCCCAATACCTCCGGTCGTTGCTGTTCCACCAACAAATGCTCCAGCGATAGCGTCAAGTTCAAATCCCATTCCTGCTGTTGGCGTTGCTGATTGAAGCCTTGCCGTAAACAAGATACCTGATAGCCCCGCCATCAGCCCCATCGAAGCAAAGACAATATAGGTTACAAACTTTACATTAATCCCTGATAACGCTGCTGCTTCGGGATTTCCTCCGACTGCATATATATGGCGTCCAAGGGTTGTGTTATTGGTAATGAAGCTATAGACAAGCACAACGATGGCCACAATAACAGCTGTCCATGATAAGCCTTTAAAGCTTGCCAACTTCCAAATAAAGAACATAACAACTGCTGCTACAATAAGTAGTTTTGCTATAAACGCCGGCAATGGAGCAACATGCAAATTATATGCCTGTTGTTTTCTTCGTGAGATAGTAGCCATTGTCGCAAAGACTAGTAAACCAACCACACCAATAATAATTGTTAAGACATGAAGTCCTTCTATGTTGGCAATATCTGGAATATATCCGTTTCCAATTGCATTAAAGCTATCGTTTGCCGTAAAAATCGTTGCACTGTTGGTCACACGAATAAGCATCCCACGAAACATAGTCATTGCTGCAAGTGTCGCTACAAATGCAGGTACTTTAAGATTGGCAACAAGTGTTCCTGTCCACCCGCCGATGATAATGGCTCCACCAAGCATTGTAATAATGATAACAAGCCAAATGGGTAAACCATATGTGGATGTAAGTATGGCTGCAACAGCCCCAAGAAATCCACACACATAGCCTATAGATAAATCTATGTGTTGAATAATGATAACCAAAGTCACACCAACTGACAATACTGCAATATAACCTGTCATATCAATAAGATCCGACAACACTCTTGGGGTTAAGAATAACCCGTCTGTCAAACGTGTAAAAATAAGCATAATAAATCCTAATGCAATATACATACCATAATCGCGTATATTCTCTTTAATTGCTTGTGTAATCGTATTTAACATATTCTAATCCTCCTAAACCGTTGCCATTTCCATGATTTTTTCTTGTGAAGCTTCCGTAATATCCAACTCACCTGTCAAACGGCCTTCAGCCATAACATATATTCGATCACTCATGCCAAGTACTTCCGGCAATTCAGAAGAAATCATTATAACGCTTAGACCTTGAGCAACAAGTTCATTCATAATGGTATATATCTCATATTTTGCTCCCACATCAATTCCCCGAGTTGGTTCATCAAGGATTAAAATGTTGGGCTCAACAAACAACCACTTAGCCAGTGCTACTTTTTGTTGATTTCCTCCACTTAAATTACGAACTTTTTGTTCAATGGACGGGGTTTTTATGTTCATGGATTCACGATACTTTTCTGCAATTTGAATCTCACTACGCTTATTCACAACTGTTGCTTTAGAAATCGCTTTTAGATTTGCGACGGTAATGTTTTGCTTAATATCTTGCATCAAGATAAGGCCATTGCCTTTTCTATCTTCTGATACATAAGCCAAACCATGATTAATCGCTTGTTTAGGTTGAGTTAGCTTCACCTGCTGTCCTTTGATATACATATCACCGGTTATGAGATAGTTTTTTGAATTGCCAAATAAACTGTGGGCAAATTCTGTACGTCCAGCCCCCATCAGCCCAGCAATACCTACAATTTCACCTTTACGCACCTTAAAGTCCGCTTTTTTAACTACATGGCGTCCTAATTTACGGTCAAAGGCTGACCATTGTTTGACTTCCAGCTGAACATCTCCAATGTTTTTTTCATCGCGTTTAGGAAAAATATCATTAATCTCGCGTCCAACCATATATTTAATAATATCACGTTCATTAACTTCACCTTTATCTGCACTTAATGAACAGATTGTTTTTCCATCACGTAATACCGTGACTGTGTCTGCCACAGCAATAACTTCTTTTAATTTATGGGAAATCATTATAGAAGTTATCCCTTGTTGTTTTAGATCTTTGAGTAACTCCAATAAATTCTCACTATCGTCTTCATTAAGCGCTGCTGTCGGTTCATCAAGAATTAACAGTTTGACATCTTTGCTAAGCGCTTTTGCTATCTCAACAAGTTGTTGTACGCCAACACCTAGGTCAATAATTTTTGTCGCCGGATGCACATTTTTCACTTTGACTTTTTCCAACATTTTTGACGCCTCTGCCCGCGTCGCATTCCAACGAATAATTCCTTTTTTATGGATTTCATGACCCATAAAAATATTTTCATATACGGATAAGTCAGGAATCAAAGCCAACTCCTGATAAATAATGGCGATTCCTTTTTTTTCACTATCACTAATGTTTGCAAACTTTTGCACTTCATCTTCGTACAATATATCCCCTGAATAATCTCCGAAAGGATACACTCCACTAAGCACTTTCATTAATGTTGATTTTCCTGCTCCATTTTCCCCAACCAAACAATGGATTTCACCTTTTTCCACTGCAAAATTAACATTATCCAAAGCTTTTACCCCTGGAAATTCTTTGGTTATATTTCGCATTTCTAATATATTTGCCATACACAAGCTCCTATCAACTACAATCAAAATTTATAATAGTGATGGGCCAAAGCCCACCACTACTACTATCAAATTCTACGATTTCTTATAATCCACTAAATTCAGAAGAATCATAATATCCTGATCCGATAATTGTATCTGCAACATTATCTTGTGTTACTGTAATTACAGGAATATCCATTGCTGGTACAACGGTTGCGCCATTGTCATACTCACCGTTTGTTTTAATTGCATTGCCTTCTAAAACTTCTGTTGCTGTTAAAATTGCACCGTTTACAAGGTCTCTAACGTCTTTAAGTACCGTCATGCTTTGTTTTCCGTCAATAACATATTGTACTGAAGGAATCTCAGCATCTTGTCCTGTAATATAAATTTCAACACCATCTTCTTTTGCAAATTGGTCATAGATTGAACGTGCTGTTCCATCGTTTGGTGCTAAAATATATGTTTTTCCTGTTGGAGGTGCTGCAGTTATGTGTGATTGGGCTTTAGATAAAGCTACTTCTGGTTTCCAGTCTGTTGTAACTTGTTCAATAATTTCGCCCATTTCTTCACGTGTTAACATTGCTTTGTCTTTGTATTCAACTGCTTTGGTTGAGTTCATAACTTCAAATGTTCCATCAGCAATTTTTGGTTGCAATTTATTCCATGCACCTTCAAAGAATAAAAAGGCATTATTATCTGTTGCCGCACCTGCATATAAGTATAATGCATTGCCAGTTGTTCCATCTTCTAATTGATCTAATAAATATTGACCTTGTGCTTCCCCAACATTTACAGAGTTAAATGTAATGTAATAGTCAACCGCCTCTGTATTGGTTACTAAACGGTCATAAGAAATTACAGTAATCCCTTCTTCTTTTGCCGCTTGAACCGCTGCTGCTGCCGCATCTCCATCTTGTGGTGTAAGAATCAACACTTTAATTCCTTTAGCGATTAATGTTTCAACATTTTGTTTTTCTTTGGCTGAATCCCCTTGGCTAAAAAGTACTTCTACATTATAGTTTGTTTTTTCAATCGCTGCTAAAAATCTCGCTTCATCTTGTACCCATCTTGGTTCTTCTTTTGTTGGTAATACAATACCGATATCAACGCTACCGTCTGAGGAATCTTCTTGTTCCATCGTATCGTCTGCTGTATCATCTGTCATGTCTTGTGACTCATCCGTCATGTTGGAATCTGTGTCTGTGTCTTGTGGCTCATCACTTCCACAGCCTACAAATGCAAGTACACTAAGTACAAGTGTTAACGCAAGTAATACAGATACTAATTTTTTCATATTCTACCTCCACTTATCATATAGATTGTTATGTTCCCCCAGTGTTGAGCACAACGTCTAACACTGTTAAGTTCATTATAAAAAAAAAGAGACTATATAACCATGACTGTGTCTCTTAAATGCCATGACTATTTTAATCTCTTCAATAATTTTTGAATTGCTATCTGTATTTTTTTAATACTAAATTTGTGCTAACTAGACTTTACGCTTTTTCTAACAACGCGCATATTTTACAAACCCATCATCAACAATCTGCTTAATTCGACCGGTCTCATGAAGATATTCCACATAACAACGTAACATTCGAAATACGACGTTATATTTATAAACCGTGGATATATGTATATCATAAGCCTTTACAACTGCCTTTAATATATCTTCCATGGTCATATCCTTTGTAATTAGACCATATACATTTTCTGCCTTTGTCTTATAAAAATCAATGTTTTGTTCAATTAAACCACTGATGTCTTGATATACCTTTTTATGGGTCACAATATAATAAGAGCACTTTAGATTTTTCAAGGCTTGTTTGCTTTGAAGGTCTTGTTCAAGAACAAAAGAAAATGGCAACTTATACCCTTCCATGACTTCCTTAGATATCAATGCATCCGCTAGATAAGCGACATCATCTGGTGTAATCACACAGGTTAATGCCATACTATGACCAGGCGCTGGAAACAACTTAAACTTCACCCCATTTAAATACACACTTTGCTGTTCTTTAAACAAATGGATATCCGTCTCACAAACCATATACCCATAATGCGCTTTGATATCTGATAATGACTGAGTTTGGGTATTATAATACATCTTTAAGTTCATAAGGGAGCTACAGTTATTCGCCTCTTCTTTTGGCATGGCGATGACACATCCATACTTTTCTTTAAGTTTTGCATTATTACCTATGTGATCTGCATGAGCATGGGTTCCTATAATTGCCACCGGTTTTAAGTGATGGGTTTCAAATACTTGAATGATTCCCTCCAATTCATCGGGCCACCCTGTATCAATCATGATGATCTCTGTTTCATTGATTTTATAAAAAGCCAAATAGGACATGCCTGTATCAATGATATATGTATTACCTTTTATTTTTTTTACGTCCATTCAAAACTCCTTATTTTTAGTATCAGGGCTTTCCATCACTGATAAAACGCTGCCCCGGATTTTTATCAAAGTATTCTATGTAATTATACATACCCACATTATCGACATTCATTTCACTGGCCCGAATCCTAGGAATACTTAAAGCGCTAAATCGCTCATCATAAGGTGAATAGGCGGGATTCCACCCTACATTTAATACTGCAATATTTTCATACGTTTGATTTTCATGTGTTCCAGCTAACAATAATTTTTCCAGCACGTCATCCGATGGCCGTTCTCCATAAGGAAGCGCTAATGTATTGACCTTATAGTCTTTTATTCCAATCAACTTTTCAAGATCTGCCGCTTGCTGACCAATAGCTTCTTGAATCCCTAGAGAATCAAGCTTTCTTAAACTTGCATGGGCTAATGTATGGTTACTTATATCCATACCAGCTTCAATCACGGTATCTACTTTTTGTTTCTCTAGTTCCGGTTCATCAAATACCGTCGGACCATCTGCAAAAAAAGTTGCTTCTAATGGAAAATCCGGATGCACTTTGTGAAAATCCATAAAAATGCCCACAAAGGAATCCGGAGCAATTTCACCATCTTCCGTATAGAAAAAATTGTTTTTATTGGTATCATCCACTGTTATAACGACCGGCGTATATCCTGCTTGTGTTGTAATATTACCCGACGCATAGTCTTTTAAACTAATAGGACGATACCCTTTTTCATAAAGTGTGTTAAGGTCTTTTTTAAAATTCTCCGGTGTTCGCGTCCATGTCGCTTCCTCTGAACCGATGTTATGGTACATCAGTACCATAACACGACCCATTTCATTTGGAACCAAACCTAACGGAAAATCTTCCGGATTCACCCACTCTAACTTTGGACGGACAATTTTAAACACACCATCTTCCATGATGATTTTATATTGGGCGCCCACCAGTTCAGCATTACCTGATGTAGAACTATAGGTCACATCTACTTTGGCTGTATAGTTTTCATCATCCACTTTCTCAACACTGAGAATGTCAAAAGATTCAACTTTTATTTTAGATGTATCTAAAGCTTCCGCAAAATCATCATAGTCTTCTTCACGCATTTGTTTTGGCGTCAAAAGATAAACCTGACTTTTTCGATCATAACGCTCTGCTGTTAGATAACGATCAAGGGCTTGTTCAGCTGTTCGTCCCACCATATCTTGTCCTTCTTTTGGAAAGGCTTCGCCGACTTGGTCATGGTAGAAGAATATCATCGGATCATACGTATTACCCGCATCCCAAATAATATATTCATCAATACCAAGTTCTGTAGCTGCAATGATTTGTTTGGCAATTGTATTCGCATCATAGTTAATATTGCCTGGAATCCATCCTGCTGTAAAACCTTGAATCCATGGTCGAATAATTCCCGGTGTTTTTTGGGCACTATTACGTTCAATCGCTTCTTGGAGTGCAATCCGTACCACATCATAAGGATGCTGGTCCGGCACTGCAAAACCATAGACATTTTCTCCATAGTGACTTGGATAAATCATCGGACATATATAATCTGAAAGGTTTGCCATCTTACGCCAAGTTTGACCTATATCTTCTGGATGATCATCCCATGAACGACTTGCTTGAGCAAATACATCCACAGATATATGAACATTGTAAGGTTCTAGTGCATTGTTTGCATATTTTAGAAAATCTTCAATCCCTTCGTCTTTGTCTCTAAGATTGCGCTCTGGAAAATGTGTAATAGGATTGTATTTTGCTGCATTGTCCGGAAAACGCACATAGTCATACTGGATTTCCTTAAATCCACGAAGTGCAGCTTCTTTAGACACCGCAACGACATAATCCCATACCACCGGATCAAAAGGATTCACCCATGCTGTTCCATTTTTATCACGATATGTTCCTCCAGCATTTAACTGAATCGTATGCTCTGGAACAACCTCAGCATAGTATGGATCTTTAAAAGCAACAACACGTGCTATACTATAGATATCTTGTTCATCCATATATGTTAGTAAACGCTCATAGTCTTTCATTGGTGCATTCTTATGGCTGTCAATGTCTTGCACAAGTTGAATATCACTTTTCCACCCAACATGTCCATGATCATTTTTGACATCAATAACAAGGGCATTGATTTCTGTCGCCATACAAATGCCTAAAATCTCTTCAAGACGGTTCACATCGCTAAGACGTGCTTGATCTATTGCTTCTGTTGTCTCACCCGCCATATATCGAATATGATCGGCATAGAGTTTAATATCTTCTTCATCAAAATTAAATCCTGCAATATTGCTTGTTACATAAAGCGCTTTTGCTTTTACAGTTTTTAACTCTGGGTTAAGATCTTCAATGGATTGAATTTCTGGAAGCGGAACGTAGTATATACCATCATTCGCTTTATTCTTAGCATCTTGCTCTTGCTGTTTTTCTACAGCTAATGCCAAGATTTCTTCTTCAGTTGGTTCCGGTTCAGGCTCCGGTTCTGGTTCAGGCTCTGAATTTTGACTGTCTTCTTGCGTACCCTCATCTTGGTTTGCGACTTGATCACTCTGCTCTGCTTGTGTCTGAGACGTCGCAGGATCATCGCTATCCGAAGTGTTACTGCATGCTACAAAAAAAATACTAATTAAAACTAATACCATCATCGAATAAATTTTTTTCATTATACATCCTCTTCGCCATTCTTTTGTCATTGTCTAAGTTGCTTGTCTTATTTAGTCTAACATATATACTATGAAAATCAATATGTTTTTTCTATTCCCGATAGACGTCTTCTCTTAGATGAAAGCCATCCTCTATCACGGTTTCATCTAGCGTTTCTTTTGTAACTGAAAGTACATCGAGTTGAATATAAGGGATATTGCCTTCTCCATTATATATAGTCCGCTCAAAAACAGGTTTTTCCCCTTTTGCAAACTCAATCGCCAGTTCAACTGCTGATTGTGCCAACGTTCGAATCGGTTTATAAACTGTCATATGCTGCGTGCCTTCAACAATGCGCTGGCATGCAGATATGTCTGCATCATGTCCTGCTACGTAAACCTTCCCAGCCAGCCCTTCCTCTGCAAGGGCTCGAATTGCAGCCTCTGCCAGGCGATCATTCGCGCCAATAATAGCATCAATCTCTTGATTTTCATCGAGCAAGCGATTAATCAAATCATAAGCCGGTTCTTCACGCCAATCTTCGGCATAGATCTCAGCAAGAATATTGATGTTACCTTTTTCAATTTCAGGTGTTAAGACATTCATATATCCTTCATTAAACATATATGAGTTGTTGTCATCGGGCGATCCGTTAATAATGACATAATTGCCTTTAGGCACCTTATCCACGAGTTCTCTAGCCATAAGCTCTCCGACTTTTACATTGTCAAAGGAAATATATGCATCAATGTTTGTATTGCGTATCAACCGATCATAGGCGATAACTTTAATGCCAGCTTCTCTCGCTTTTTCAATAACATCTGACAAGCCATCACGATCATATGGCACAATCACTAATACATCTACCTTTTTTTCAATCATTAACTCAATCTGCTGAATTTGCGTCTCATTATTTTCATTGGCATTATAGACCAATACTTGAGCCCCTTGTTTGGTTGCGTTCGCACGAAATATTTCTTGATCTCGTTGCCACCGTTCAATAACAAGATTGTCCGAAAGGTAACCTATGGTAATATTTTCTTTATCTGCTCGAACTTTATCTTGGTGATTTTTGTAAAACACTATCCCAAGTGTTCCCACAATAACCACACTTAAAATGATGATGAATATCTGTGTCTTTTTTTCTTTAATTTTCATCTTACCCCACCTTACTTGTAATCTGTTGGTGTTACTCCTACAAGCTTTTTAAATAATCGGCTAAAATAGTTCGGATCATTATAACCAATCTCATAACAAATTTCTTTGACAGAATATTTGTTGGTTTTTAGCATCTCCTTTGCTACATCAATTCGTTTTGAACGAACATATTCTACAAAAGTAACGCCTATTTCTTCTTTAAAAATTTTGCTAAAATACTGCGGGCTTACGGCCACCTCCTTTGAAATATCATTAAGTCCAATCTCTTCATTATAATGTTGGTCGATATAGTTTTTTGCTGACATGACAATATCTGAAATATGTTGTACATGGGTTTCTTGAAGTAAGCGTGTAATATACTGAATCTTTCCTACACACCAATGCACAAGCTCTGAAAAACTTTCCATTCTGCGAATCTCTGTTAGGTATGTTGAGTACCCAACTTTGGCTTCATTCAAATTGTTTTTGTAAGATGCGCTTAACACCATAACCATTAATTCCATTGCAATGCTTACAATATCCCCCAAATCATTTTGAAACTTCACGCGGATTTTCCCCAAAAAATCTTGAACTTCTTTTGCGACAAGTTCCTCGTTACCACTTTCCATCAATTGCACGATATAGTTTTCATCTTCTTTTATATCAACGTAGGTATATTCTTTTTCACTGCCTTCATGCGCAAAGATATCATTCACATGTAAAATCTCTTCGTTGGCATTTCTTGAAAGAGCTTGGTTGGCTTCTTCCAGTGAATTTCTAATCTTATCTAGTCGATAACACGAGCCAATCCCCACACAAATATGACTATCTACATCATCACGCACACTATCTATGATGGTTTGTGCCAAATGAATCGCTTTAATACGCTGTTGATATTCGTTATCGGTTTCATCTTCTAATACAATGACAACCATACGGTTAATCACTAAGGGACCAACAATCGATTTGCACTTGTATTTGATTTTGTTTTGAACTTTTGGGTAAAAAGTTTGCCCTTTGACCCCTGCTCCAATTCTGTTGCCTATTTTATCATCGTCGTCTTTTTCACCAAACTCAAAAATCATGACATAACCATAATCTTGATTAATCGTAAACAGCTCCTCATAACGGACCAATTCTTCACGATAATCGGTGTTTAGCAACAAGGAATATACAAATCCATGCTCAAGGACAGGTATGATTTTTTCTAATTTTTCTCTATTTTCAATTTCAACCGCTTGTTGCTTTCGCTCCTCATCAATCTCTTGGGTCAGCTTCTCCAAAACATTGAGGAGTTTTTCTTGATTAATGGGTTTAAGGATATATTCGCTGACTCCAAGCTCTACGGCTTGCTTTGCATATTCAAACTGTTCATAAGCAGAGACAATCACAAAACGAATGCTTGGATAGCGTTTTTTAATGGTCTCTATCGCCTCAATTCCATTAATGCCGGGCATTTTTATATCCATCAAAATAATATCCGGGCTTACTCGATTGCTCGCTTCAATCGCTTCGCGTCCAGAGCTAGCAGTTGCTACAATCTCTATATCCGAAAAATTTTCTTCAATAATAAACTTAATTCCTTCTAATACAATCGGTTCATCATCTGCAATCAGTATTTTATACATCGACACCCTCCATATTCAGCGGGATTTTTAATGTTATCTTGACACCTTTTCCTAAGGCGCTCTCAATAAAAAACAGTTCCTGTTGATGGTAAAATAATTCAAGTCGGTCACGCACATTTTTAATGCCGATTCCTGAGTTATTCGAAAAAATATCCTCAAGTTTTTCCTTAGACATTCCAACCCCTGTATCTTGAACAAGAATTTCAACATATTCTATTTTTTTATGGACTTCAACCCGAATTTGTCCTCCCTCTTCGAGACCGCTAAGTCCATGAATATAGGCATTTTCAACGAGAGGCTGTAAAATCAACTGCGGAACTTTGACATGCACAGCATCTAGATCAATGTCAAACTCAAATTGTATACGCTTGCCAAAACGGACCTTAAGAAGTTCATAGTAATCCTTAATATTATTAATCTCTTCTTCCAATGTACAATGGGTGTCCATTTTTTGTATATTATATCGAAAAAGCCGTGACATGGTCTCCAAAAAATCTCCTGTCTTAGGTGCACGTTCAAGGATAGACAACTGTACACCTGCATTAATCGTATTGAACATAAAATGTGGATTAATTTGTGATTGAAGCGCATATAGCCTGGCATTGTCTAATAGATGTTCCATTTTAACATTTTTTAGCTGTTCATCTTTTAGTTTTGCCTCTGTTTCTGCTTGTTTTTTCATTTCATCCACATATTCACTTATACTATTTTTCATCTTATTAAATGCAGCCGCCAGCAGTAGGAACTCGTCTTCAGAATCCACATGAACATCATCTGTCTGAAAATTTCCTTTTGCAATTTCTTCTGCCGCCTCTGACAAGTGGGTGATTGGACGAACCATACGTGCTGTAATGTAATAGACAACCGTAAACGCTAATAAAACAAGAATAATCACTATAATGTATGTAATGGATTGAAGCAATCGAATTTGATTCACCAAATCAAGATAAGACTTTGAATTTCGATTAAGTTGCATGTTGTTAAGTTGATCTATATAGTCAAAAATATGTCCCTTGATGCGTACACTATATTCATAATGTTCGTAATATTTTTCTACATTTCGAAGCCGTTTGTATCCAATGGCTTCGTTGCTTTCATTAAGATACGCTTCAATAAGGCGAACAATATTTTTCATCATCAAGTCTTCTTCATTATATATTGGCTCATCAACTTGACCTATATCCTCTTGCAACTGATCGACACCTATCAAGTAATTATTTAATCGTGTTGAACTTTTTGATGTCAAAAAACCAAGCAAATCTGCATCAAGGCTATTCATTCTTGATTCTACCTGTGAAAGATAAATATGTTTTTCAAACATTCCTTGAATTTCTCCTTTGTATCGTTCCATAATACTTAGAGAATACATACTTAATAGAGCCATTAAAAGGATAATGCCTAATGAGTACATCATCATATTATTTTTGATTGAACCGAATTTACTGAGTTTTGGCATTTTCTTCACTCTTTTCTCGCAAAATCGTATCCACATTGCTTTGCTCAATCACCTGAATGGATGTGTTAAAGTAATTACTGACAAACGCACTGGTCTTATACTCATAAAAAGCATCAATAACTTTTTCTCCAATGTCGCGATAATCTGTTACAATAGATGCTTCGATTATATTTCCTTTTTTAATACTTTCAAGAATCTCTACCTCATCTCCATATCCAATAAGGCTCACTTGACTGACAAGGTTATTATCCACAAGTACCTGTACGACACCTAATGTGTTGGATGTATTTGTACAAAAAATACCGTTGATGTCTGGATTTGTTTTCATTAAATTCGTTGCTATAATTTCAGCGCTTAGAACCCCTTCTTCTGTATATAGAACATGTTCTAGGGAAATATCTGGATACTTCTTTAGAATATCTTTAAATCCTAAAACCAAAAGGCTGTCATCAATATCCGGATATTCTTCATAACTTCTAGGTTCAATAACGGCTATTTTCCCAGAAGTACCTACAGATTTTATCATCGCTTGTGCCGCAATCTCACCAATTGTATAACGATTAACTCCGACGTATGTAATTCGCTGACTCGCTGGCAAATCTTCATTCATCGTAATTACCGCAATACCCTCCGATGACAACTTGTTAATCATGGCAATCACCTCTGCATCATAATATGCATGGATAATTAAACCATCGACCTGATTATATAAGGCTAATTGCATGTTTTCTAAAAGTTGGTCCCGATAGTTTGCCCCTTCGATAGAGATAATCTCCGTTGCCACACGGTACTTTTCACTCTTTGCATCAACACCATGTATGAACTCTTCACTATAGGCTTGATTCGCCCCATCCAAAAGAATCATTACATGATACGTTGCGCTTTCATTTTCTCCCCAATAATATTCATCTGTTGATGATTTGGTTAACTGATAAGATATATAGAATCCAGCAAATAAAGCCATACTAAGTGAAACCATCAATATGCCCATGACCCAAAAGAATATATGTTTATTTTTGATTTTAGTTAACATAGATCCGCTCCTTTATTCAAGCACTTCTTCTATTCTATCATGTTATTGTATAACAAAATTAATCGATATTAGCATTTTTTTATGGTATGATATAAAAGCTATATTTATATATTAGGAGATGCCTATGAATTTTACAATTATCCATCAGGAAAAAAAACTACCCTCTTTTTATTCTAATGCCATCAAAGAATATCACAAACGCCTGCAGCGCTACTGCAAAATCCAACTGATTTCGTGTTCTTCTGATGCCGCTATTGCCAAAAAAATGGCTGCATCCGCCTATATCATCGGTATATCCGTAGATACTTCCACCTATACCTCCGTTGATTTTGCTCACTACTTATCCCAACTTGGAATTAGTGGACACTCTCGCATCACCCTTATTATTAATCCCTCCGATGCTATCTTAAACCAGTGTAACGCCCATATCGCACTCTCGGCGTTAGTTAATGAACCTGGTGTTATCCTCACCCTTTTATTTGAACAAATCTATCGAGCATATAGAATCAACTTAAACCAAGCTTATCACAAGTAATCTCTTATTTCCGCTATTTTTTGAACAAGAATCAAGCGCATCAATTGATGCGGAAACGTCATCTTTGAAAAAGAAATTGCTGTATTGGAGCGTTTTAACACCGCTTCACTGAGTCCCAATGACCCGCCAATAACAAAGCAAATTCTGTCTTTATTGGTTTGACCGGCTTTTTTTATAACTTTTATAAAAGCATCTGTTGTCACTTCTTTTCCTAATATCTCTAAGGTAATGACATACATATCGTCTTTAATCACACGTAACAGCTTTTCACCCTCATGGTCTTTGACCTGTTCTTCCATTGCAACAGATAGATTTTCCGGTGCCTTTTCATCATCCATCTGAATAATGGATACGGGTATCGTCTTTTTAATCTCTCGTATATAATGTTCAATCCCAGTCACCAGGTATTTTTCCTTGATTTTGCCTACACATACAATTACTATTTCCACACAAACCTCTTTTCACTTGCTTATTTAACTATTGGTTTAACTGCTGGTCTAACTTAAGCTGTCGAATAAATTGAGCTGCTACCCGGCCAGACATTTTTCCGTGTCGCATCGCAAAGATTCGTGCCTCCTTTAAGATCAACTCTTCATCTATCTGGACACCTTCTTTTTTTGCCATGGATTGTACCATGAGAAAATACTCTTTTTGATCTAGATTTTCATAAATTAATGTCAGTCCAAAGCGATCCGATAGGGAGGTCATTTCTTGAATAAAATCTTGAAGGTGAATATCGTTTTCCCGTTCGGTACGAATTTCTTTTATCAGGTGACGTCGGTTTGATGTTACATAAAAGACAATATGGGAAAAATCATCTAAAATACTGCCTTCAATAAAAGATTTTAAAAACTTATACTCGTCTTCATTGGCTTCAAAAGATAAGTCATCAATAAAAATAATAAACTTGAACCCCTGATTTTTTAAAGTATTTAGAACTTTAGGCAAATACATCAATTGTCCTTTTTGCATTTGTATTAAGCGTAGACCTTGATGCGCAAAAAGCTTTGCCACTGTTTTAACCGAAGTCGACTTTCCCGTCCCACTTCCTCCGACAAGAAGCGCATGTTGACTTGCATAGCCTTCAACAAAAGCTTTTGTATTATTATACAAGGCTTGTTTTTGCCTTTCATATAAATATATCTGCTCCCAACCTAAGGTAACAACACTTTCAACCCCTGAAAATTCAAGTGTATCCCCTTGAACTTTTACCAAAAATCCATGGTCAAAGCTAAACTGACCCACACCATATGTTTTTAGAAGCTTCACAAAAGCTTCTGCTTTTCCTTTTCGCTCTCCTTCTTCGAATGTTGCAAAAAAATTCAGATAAATCTGTAGGGCAGGCTTCAACTTATTGTTGGATTCTTTTTCCATCTTTGCCAATATATAGCGTTCATCTTTCGATTGTCTTGCCAAGGCTTTTAAGTCGAGGGATAAGATATCAAAAAGAATGGTCAAATCATTGTCTACACAACTGAGTTGATAAGCACTTAGGCTCTCTTGATGAATAAGTTGCATCACTTTTTCTTTTGCATCATGAATCATATGAAAGAGAATGTATTCCGAAAAATTTTGATTTTTATCTAAAAGCAAACGAATAAGTTCAAAGTATTTATCCTGTTTTTCTGTCGCTTCAATAAGCTGTTTGACACAAATAAGAACAGGATCCTCTATTAGATAGTCAAAAATTGTTAACTGGTTTAATTTTAATTGCATCGCTCGTCTCCTTATGCCTTAATCATAGTACTTTTATTATATACGTCTCCTGCTAATCCTACAATATTACATTTATATTAAAATGCGCAAAACAACTAGTTAATAAAACAAGTTTTTGATATGATTAGATTAATATACTTGAAAGGGAATGTGAAATGAAAATTAACTGGAATCGAAAATATAATACTGTCGCTGTCTACGTTATTCTTGTTTTTTTAATTTGCTATGGCATTTATAAAGTCACCAATAGTTGGGATCAAACCAACACTGCTTTTAGTGTTATTCTTAAAACACTGTCACCGTTTATCTATGCATTAACCATCGCCTATTTTTTGGACCCTCTTGTTCAAAGAATTGAATTCACCTTTTTTAAAAAAATAAAAAGCGAGAAAATCCAACGTGGTCTTTCCATTTTTTCAGCTTATATTGTTGTTATCAGTTCCATTGTTATTCTCCTTTCTTTTATCGTACCGCAACTTATCTCAAGTGTCCAGGAAATCGCAAAGCTTCCCGGTATTTATCTACCAATGATTGATAAGTTTTTAAGTCAAGATACGCTACCCATCTTTGATACAGATTATTATATCGATATGACTTTTATCAACCGCTATTTCAACGATAACATAAAAGAAACTATTGCCTCGCTTTCAAATATGGTACAAAACTTTGCCCCAAAAATACTTACCTATCTCTCAAGTTTTGCGTCAGCGCTTATGAACATCCTTCTTGGGTTTATCATCGCTATCTATCTCTTGTTAACTAAGGAATCCGGACTACGTACAGCAAGAAAAGTTGTTCTGGCTATTTTCCCTGCAAAGCACGCCATTAACCTGATCAACCTTGGAAAAGAAAGTAATGAGATCTTTATCAACTTTATTATTGGAAAACTTTTAGATTCTTTGATTATCGGTATCATCGCTTTTGTGGTTTTAGTTATCTTTAACTTTCAATATGCGCTACTACTTAGTGTCATCATCGGCGTAACGAATATTATTCCATATTTTGGACCTTTTATCGGCGGTATAATCGGTTTTATCTTATTGTTATTCATCAATCCGGTTCAAGCAATTTGGTTCATGGTTTTTGTTCTGATTTTACAACAGTTTGACGGTAATATTCTAGGTCCAAAGATTTTAGGGAACTCTACAGGTTTATCTCCTTTTTGGGTTATTTTTGCAATTATCGTCTTTGGAAAATTCTTCGGATTCGTCGGAATGTTTATCGGTGTTCCCATTGTTGCCGTTCTAAAAAATATCATCACACGACAAGTTGATCGACTATATGATCAACGAATGAAAACATTATAATTCTAATTAAACTTTTTCACTTAAAAATGAAAAAACAGACTTATTCACATCAAATTTTCTGAAAAATCAAGAAAATTGTGGATAAGTCTGTTTACTGTGTGGATTACTTGTACGATTTTTGAACATTTTCGCCTATTTCAGGATTTTTAATCCACAATTATCATCGCTTGACTTCCCATTGATTCCCAGCCACGACGAAAATCTTCTTTGGGTTTTTTATCAATTCGAGCTTTTGAAGGGTCACTATAATACACATGCTTCTCATCAAATCCCATGACAACAACACTATGTTCTTGATATGTTACTTCCATATAACCCGATGGCGTCTTCCACACTTGTTTGCTGTGGTCTTGTACTTCTTGATAACGATTTGGCGTTATAATTAGCACGGGCATATCATTGGCTACTAGGCCTAGTAATTGTTCAAAACTTATACCACTGACTGCCTTTGCCCGATTTGAGACATATTTTTCTGCAAGTTCTTGGATCGGCTTAATATAGACACCTAATCCCGGTTTTGATGTGTCGGATGCACTACCCGAAAACTCCAAATGCATGTCCGCAAAATGAACAAACCCATTTTTAATTTCATAATTATCGGGTGAAGTCTTAACCTGAGCATTTAATGTGAGTTTTGAGGGTGCATCATCTACATACCGATTCAATAAAATACTTAATGCCGTCACTTCACATCCTCTTGGAAGCTCAGGGCGCTGAGGAATAATTATAATGTCATCTAAGTAAACCTGTTCTCTTAAATCTTTATTGTTAAATATTTCTGTCAATTCACCTGAATTGTTTTTCACATTATACTTCCAATGATAAATTGTATAGTCTTTTTTGTTTTGCCCATATATAAAAGCTTCATCTAGGTTTATCGTATAGTATTGTGTGCCTTTTATATGGTCTGAAACAACATAAACATCTAGAGGAGGCATCTTTCGAAATTGAAAATAATCATTGTCCTTATATGATGTCGATACGCTCACCGCGTGAACCATTGCAGCTTCTCTAACTTTTGAACTAACAATCACCGGACTTTCCAATCGCTCCTGTCCATTTATCACCGGAAAATCTAGGTACACATATTCCTCAACATCCATAAAATGTACACGTGAGTTTCGATAGCTCTCAGCTTTGGCTACATGCATGGTCATGATATCCACTTTATATTTATTTTCTGTATCATCTAGATAGATATCGCTAAAGTAATACCCCTGTCCATAATCCGATGCATCGTATGTTTTTATCCGGTCCCCTTGTTGATTATATTGGCTGATTGTATGATATGGGAATACGACATTACCGTTTAGATACTCGTATGTATCTTCAATCGCATATTCCCCAACAAAAATCTGACCTTCAATAACATCCAGCAAATGCTTATAGCTTCCTAATTCGAACAGATTGGTATAATGCAGCTCGCGTCCTGACAGATCCACAATATGTATGGTATTGGTATATTTATCCCTGTTATCGTCCCAATAAATAAGTCCATTGTCTCCATCCAGCTTGCCTTTAATAAATGTCTCGACGTAGGAAAATTCTTGCACATCAAAATCCAGTCGATACAGTGACTGTTCATAAAGGATGTAAAGCATACGTTCCTGACTATTATAGTAAAACATTTCATTAAGCTTCGTTGCCATTTTCCGATAGTCCTCAGGATTTTCAATCATCCCTAAGGAATATAGTATGGGTTCTTCTTGTAAGTCATATCTATAAAATGCAATGCCACTACGCCCGTAATTTGGACTCGCATCTTGAATATATCCATAGACTAAAAAATGCACTTCACCTTTATTCGAGACTTCAAATATTTCTATACCATGCTCTATACTCTCATCATAGATATAGTCACTATTTAATCGATCTAAGCGATATACCTCATACATCATTTCTGCTTGTGTATCATACAAGTAGGCTTCATTAGAATTGTAAATCACTTCAAAACGATTATTCGGACTTTTTATTATTTGACGATTCTCTCGCTCACCAAATGCTCCCAAATACCATCCTCCATGCTCACTAGAATAGTAATAGCGCTGTTTTTCTTGAACGCTACTCTCTAATGCTTCTAACGTCATGGTCTCATAATCAACTGCAAATTTTTTTACGACATCCAGTGAATGAAAGCCCGTATCTTCTCGTTTAGCTCCCACATAGTTCACCTGAATATACATCTGCTGATCTTGATTAGACTCAATACGCAATTGTTCTATTCCCATAGGCATAATTCCAGCTGTGGTGTTGAACTTCTCAAGCTCTTCATGCACATAGGATATTCCCAAGCGGTTTTGACTTTTCTCAACATATATAAAAGGAAGATAGTAGTGAACCTTTGTATCTTTGCCCATCGTTTCAATATCGATATAATAGGTATCGCCTAGCAACAAATTAATATTTTCACCTGTGGCGATATGATATAACCCATTGTCCGGTATCACTTGACTGGTAAATATCATCTCATTTTTTTTATTATAAATAGATACATCAACCGGATCTTTACCAATCCATGTTGATGTATCTTCGGTTGTAAATGTAAAGCTTAACCCAGAAGCATCCATTTGAATCTTCTCTTTTGAAAAGTTCTCAAATCCTTTTTGCGTTAAGTTGCCGAAAGTTGGTTGATACAAGCTTTCTGATTCGTATACCCACAATACCGGAATCTTACCATCACCTGTGGCTGACGCATGTATAAGTTGATTGCTGCTAGCATCATCATTTTGACATCCGCCTAAAGCAAGCAATGATACCATCATTATGAGTAACAGTTTATTTATTCGCATAGCAAGTTCTCCTTATAGTTCTCCTAAATAAAACATACTACTTTATATATCGACCACTTTCGACAAAAACTTATTTCTTTTTAATAAAGTACTTTTTTTTCTTACGTTTTGACCGCTCGTTGACTTGACTCCAAAAATAATCTGAGTTCAAGTTTTCGTTACGGCAATATTGGTTAATTTGATGATACTCTCGAATTCTATCCATAATTTTCTCCCTTTTATGCAAAGGCACTAAACTGTGCCATGTACAAATCATAATAATGACCTTTTTCTTTTAATAGTTGCTCATGACTTCCCGATTCTTTGATTCCTTGTTCATTAATCACAAAAATCCGGTCAGCCTTTTGAATTGTTGATAGGCGATGGGCAATAATAAATGATGTTCTTCCTTTGAGTAACGATTCAATTCCTTTTTGCACCAAGCGCTCTGTTGTCGTGTCAATACTTGATGTCGCCTCGTCAAGTATAAGTATTTTGGGCTTTGCAATCATCGTACGTGCAAAGGCAATTAACTGGCGTTGTCCGACAGATAACTTCGACCCTTTTTCATTGATAATGGTGTCATAACCTTCCTCCAGCTTCATAATAAATGCATGTGCATGCACAGCCTTTGCTGCCTCAATAACTTCTTCATCCGTTGCATCTAATTTTCCGTAGCGAATATTTTCGCGAAGACTTCCTGAGAATAAGAAAGTATCTTGCGTCATAATCCCCATTTGGCTTCGAAGACTTTCAACTGTTACCTGCTTGATATCGTATCCATCAATAAAAATCTGTCCGGAATCGATATCATAAAACCGGCAAATCAAGTTAACAATCGTCGACTTCCCACCACCGGTAGGTCCGACAAGTGCAATGGTTTCCCCTTCTTTAACATGAAAGGACAAGTCCTTAAGCACCTCAACCTCTTGATCATATGCAAACGTTACATTGTCAAATCGTACATCCCCTTGAATAGTTGGTAACCATACAGCTTCTTTGGCATCTACAAGGTCAGGTTCAATGTCAAGGATTTCAAAAATACGTTCTGCACCTGCAATATTGGTAATCAATTGATTATAAAAGTTACTTAAGTTCATAATTGGATTCCAAAACATCGAAATATAAGAGATAAACGCAACCAACAACCCAACGGTGATCTCTCCCGTATCTAACAAGCTCACACCCAAGTAGAAGACCAACACGGTACCTACGCCCCAGCTCATCTCAACCATCGGCCAAAACATATCGTTTAACTTGACCGCATGCATGAACCCATGTTTAATATCTGCAAGCAATGTATGAAAGGTTTTACTTGTCTGCTCTTCTGCCGTAAAGCTTTGGACAACGCGAATACCTGAGAATGCTTCATGAGTAAATGCATTCATATTTGCATTTTTCTTTCGCATTGCCTGCCAGCGTTTATGCGCTCGCACCTCAACAAACCACATTCCTACGATTAAAAACGGAAGTAATGTAAGTGCTGTCAGTGCCAACTGTGCATGAAGAATCAGCATAATGATAAATACAACGATTACCGTTGCAAAATCAGGCAAAAGGGTAATAACACTGTTATTAAGAACATCTTTTAATGAATCCACATCTCCAATGACCCGTGCCAATATTTTTCCTACTGGACGATGATCAAAAAAGTTAAAGGATAGCTTTTGAATATGTTCATACAACTCTTGGCGAATCTCCATAAGAACCTTATTGGATACTTGCCCCATAATTTGTGTTCTTTTTCGAATACATAACGCTGCAATGAGATTGATGACTACAGCAATACCTGCAACCATAATCAACCCTTTAAAATTTTTTGCAACAATGTAGTCATCGATTGACATTTTAATCAATAGTGGGTTGGCTGCCGTCACACTCAAAATGACAAGCATGAGTCCAAGTACTTTGATAATTTGTGCTTTATAATTTCGCATGTAAGAAAACAAGCGCTTAATTGTAACGATTTTTAATACATGTTTTGTCGTTTCATCTTCTCTAAAGTTATTAATTGGCATAAGCTACCTCTCCTTCATATTGTTCTATAAAGGTCTCGTAATATCGCCCTTTAAGTCCAAGCAAGTGTTGGTGGGTTCCTCGTTCGACAACCTTTCCTTCCTCAAGAACAATGATTTCATCCGCCTCTTTTACTGCTGAAATCCGATGCGCTACAATGATTTTAGTACGATTTTTCAACTGCTTGATTTCTTGCTGGATACGTAATTCCGTCTCCATATCAAGGGCAGATGTACTATCATCAAACACAAGAATTTCTGCATCTTTGGCTAGCGCTCTGGCAATGGATATTCTCTGTTTTTGTCCACCCGATAAGCCAATGCCTCGCTCTCCGATAACTGTACTATACGATCCATCCATACGTTCAATAAATTCATGGGCCTGGGCACTAATTGCTGATTTTGTCAGCACATCTTCTTGTGTTTTTTTCTGATCTCCAAATAGAATATTTTCTTCAATCGTATCACTAAACAAGAAGACTTCTTGCATAACTACTGAAATATGACTGCGCAGATTTTGCATCGCATAATCTTTGACATTCATTCCGTCAATTTTAACTTCTCCTGCACTTGTATCGTAAAAACGTGTCAAAAGGTTAATAATCGAACTTTTTCCGGAACCTGTTGCTCCCATAATTGCTAATGTTTCATTGGGTTTTACTGTAAAGCTTACATCATCAAGAACTGTTTTCTCTCCAAGTTTTAGTCCCACATGTTTAAATTCTACTTGCCCACTTATGCGCTCTAGCGTTTTAGCATTTGGGGCATTTTTGATTTCACTTTCACATTCAAATACATTGTTAATACGTTTGGATGATGCAATCGCTTCTGCAATAACATTACTTAACCAGCCAATGTTGCGCATCGGCCACATAACCATCTGTGTGTAACCTGAAAACTTAACAAGTGTCCCTATGCTAAGTTCTTCTCCAATGACCAATGCACCTCCAAAGGTAATCACCAACACCGGTAACAGATTACTGATAAATTCAATCTTTGGATAAAAAATACTCCAAATCTTTGCTTGTCTAAAGTTTAAGTCATAATACCCTTGATTTTTTTCTAAGAACTTTTTTATTTCATATTTCTCTCTTGCAAAGGCTTTAACTAAACGAACGCCTGCGATATTCTCTTGTGCCGTTGAATTCATAAGTGCATTTTGCTCACTAATTTTCTCATATGTTTCACCAATGCTTCGCTCTAACTTCAGCGCCAAATATGCTAAAATCGGCAAGGTAATAAAAGCAATGATAGACAAACTTAAGCTAATACGCACCATCAATACGGTAGCTATGACTAGCGTAACAAACGATTCAATAACCAGCATCACACCAAAGCTTGTCGCATGCCATATTTTATCTGCATCTTCTTTAATTCGTGTCATCAACTCTCCTGTGTTTTTCGAATCAAAAAAGCTATAACTTAAGCTTTGAATATGATCAAAAATATCTTGTCTAAGTGCTGTGACAAAACGTACACTTCCATAGTCAAATAACATCTCTTTCGCATATCCCATGATCGCTCGCCCAATCGTTATGACAATTAATAGCATACTTAAATATTTAAATATCTCTTTGTCTCCTGCCACAATGACTTCATCAATGATTCGACCAGTAATGATTGGATTAAACATATCCATAAAGATACCAAAGCCCATGGCAAGGATGCCAAGCCCATATATCCATTTGTTTTGTTTTAAATACTTTAATAATCTCTTCATATTGCTACCTCCCTTTTATGTCTCTCTATGTAATGTGTCCTTCTTTAGCACATGCCTAAAGTAGGATGTTGCTCTAATATAAAAAACCATGAGCATCTGCCCATGGCTAAAAAAACGTCAAAAAAGCCATGGGTTTATACCCATGGCTCAATACATTCATATGCTTATCTATATATGGTTTACATCCATATACCGATTAATGTGTACCTAGTCTCTGACTTTATACACGACTACATAGACCAATGTTGAGGTAGGGTATATCTTGTTTCAAATTCACTGCAAGTTGCTTGTGTTCAATAATTAAGTTCTTCATTTTCCTACCTCCTTTTCTATAGTGTGTGTGTTATTTCCTTTTACAGAATATCATCATGTTTAATCCTTGTCAATCTTTTTTTGTAAAATATTTGCAAAAGGATTATTAAACGGTTCATTCTTTTGTTCACTTTTCTTTAAATAACGTTGGACTTCCTTCTTTGACATCGTTTTTTTACTCTTATCTTTTCTCGTGTTAAAGGCTGCTAATTTTTCTTTATATCCACAACGGCACACAAAGGTTTCTTGTCCTTTATCCCCCACCAGTTCCATCTTCTTATGGCACTGTGGGCATCTTGCATTCGTCGTCTTCGAAAGATTTTTTTTGTAACCGCATCCACGATCTTGACAGACTAGTTTTTTTCCATATTTATTCTTGATAACCAGAAGTTTCTGGCCACATTGTGGACAGCTTTCACTGGATAGGTTTTCATGCTTGAATTTTTTTTCGCTTTGCTTGATTTCACGTACGATTTGTTTTGTTAATTTTATGATATCATGAAGAAAATCTTGTGCGCTACGTTCACCTTTTGCAATGTGTTCTAAATCTTTTTCCCATTTTGCGGTAAGTTCTTTTGAACGGATGGCATCAGGCACCAAATCCAGGAGTTGTCGCCCTGTTTTGGTTGTACGTAAATATTTCCCTTGATGTTCCACATAGAAGTTACTTATTATCTTTTCGATAATATCACTACGGGTTGCTACTGTACCAAGTCCTGCCTGTTCCATCTCATGAAGCAAGTCTCCTTCCGTCAAGTAACTTGGCGGTTGAGTTTTGCCTTCACTTAATGTCACATAAACATTTGCTATTGTTTCTCCATCGGACCGCTTCAAAATATCTGGTGGATTTTGCATTATTGTTTTTTGTATTTTTTTCCACCCAAGATTAACGTCTACTTGAGTTTTACCTACAAAATGTGCATCACCGATAACTGCAACCAGTTCAATATCCATATATTCATAGGGTGCCATTAGCACTGCCAAGAATTTTTCTACAACAAGATTATATATTTTTGTTTCATAGTTATTAAATGCTGTATAATTTGGGCGTTCTTCCGTTGGGATAATCGCATGATGATCGCCAACTTTTTTATTATCTACATACGATGGATGCCCTTTTAACGGTCCACGTGCAATCTCTTTACATGCTTCTTTATACGGCGTTTGTCTGAGCGCACGCACGCGTTCATCCAATGTTCCCACAATGTCCGTTGTCAAGTACTTTGAATCTGTCCGAGGATACGTTAAGACCTTGTGTTTTTCATAAAGGCTCTGCATCGCATTTAATGTCTGCTTGGCAGACATATCATACAGTCGATTGGCATCCCGTTGAAGTAGGGTCAAATCGTACAAACCACTTGCATACGCTTTTTTATTTTTCTTGCGGATATGCTTAATCTTCACTTTTTTTGACTGACAGTTTTCTTTTAACTGTTTTGCTTTATCTTTACTAAAGATACGGCTTTGCTTTGTTTTTTCATCCATCCAACGACAAGTTATCCCGTCAATGGTGAACTCCAATTCATAAAAAGATTTGGGTACGAAGCTTTGTATCATTTGTTCACGTCCATACACCAAATCTAGTGCAGGCGTTTGCACCCGACCTAGAGATAGACTTGCATTATGCTTCATGGATAAGGCTTTTGTCCCATTTAAGCCTACAATCCAATCCGCTTTTGCACGTGCTTGTGCCGCTTCATATAGATTGTCATATTTGTGTCCATCCACCAATCGCTTAAAGCCTTCTTTGATCGCTTTGTCCGTTACTGATGAAATCCATAGACGTTGAATCGGTTTTTTTATGTGTGCATGATCAAGTACCCAACGTGCTACAAGTTCACCTTCTCGCCCTGCATCTGTTGCTATGACAATCGTCTTAACATCCGATCGCTCCATAAGTTTCTTCACTAGATAATATTGCTTTTTTGTCTGACTGATGACTTCTAGCTTAAACGGATCGGGAATTACCGGCAACCGTTCCATTGTCCATTGTTCAAAAGGCACACCATATTTTTCCGGTGATGCCAATGTGACTAAATGTCCCAACGCCCACGTAACGACATATCTATCATTTTCAAAAAATTTTCCACCTTTACTCTGGCAGCCAAGCGCTTCGGCAATACTTCTACCCACCGAAGGCTTTTCTGCAAATACAAGTGTTTTATTCATGTTATTCCATCCCAACTATGCATGTCTATGTGCATTTTTTTTAGCCAAGCGTTTTTCCTGTTTCGCCTGTCTTTTTGACAAATATTTCATGTGTCTATCATCAAATATTGTATACACAACTGGAATAAAAATCAAGGTTAATACCGAAGAAAGTATTAATCCCGAGATAACAACGGTTCCCATGGATGCTTGAAGTTCCGCTCCTTCTCCAATTCCTAAGGATAAAGGCACCAACCCAAGGATTGTTGTAAGGGATGTCATCATGATTGGACGTAATCGTATCGGTCCTGCATTAAGAATCGCTTCTTCGCGGCTTTCTCCTAAACTACGTCGGGTATTAATATAGTCAATTAGAACAATCGCGTTATTAACCACAATACCGGAAAGCATAATCAATCCAATAATCGAGGTTACATTAAGGGTTCGGTTAGTAATCAATAGTCCCAATAAGCCTCCTGCAAAAGCCAATGGTGTTGACATCATAATAATAAATGGCATCAACAGCGACTCAAATTGAGATGCGATAATCATATACACTAGAATGACCGCTAGAATTAATGCAAGGCCCAAATCACTAAATGCTTCAACCATCTCTTGGTTTTGTCCACCAAAGTCAACATTATAGTCACTTGGAAGATGTAGGGCTTCAATACGATCTCGAATGTCTTTTGATACTGAACCTAAATCCCTTTGATAAATATCTGCTGAAATGGTAATATAACGCGCTTGGTCACTTCGATTAATTGCAATCGCACTGACTTCTTCTGTAATGTCCGCAATCATTTCAAGAGGAACAGCTCCACCCATCGGTGAACTAATCTCTAGTTGTTTTAAATTTTCAATGCTCTCACCGTAGCGATTATCACCTTCAATAACCACATCAAGTTCTTCACCTTCAACTTTATATCGAGTCGCTACACGTCCGTCAAGCATTGCTTTTACTTCACTAGAGACTTGAGCCGTTGTAAGTCCAAATCTTGCTGCATCATCATCGCGCAAGCGAATAGCTACTTGAGTAATCGGATCATCCATACTACTGGATACATTTCGTGTTCCTTCAACTTTTTTGATTTCTTCAACAAGTTGATCGCCCACTTGCTTTAGTCCATCAAGGTCATCACCTTTAACCTGAATGGATATAGGACTTCCACCGGTCATCATCCCCATAGAGCTTAATGATTGAACGGTAAAAATAGCACCTGGAATGTCTGCAACGCGTCTTTCAACTTCATCAACAACATCAAACACGCTCTCATCACGATCTGCCAAAGGTACCAACACCCCATTAATCGTTCCTACATTTGCATCTGAACTTAGGAAACTATTTCCTGATGTTGTTGAAAAAAGATACTCTAAACTTTCAATATCTTTAATGCGTTCAACAACTTCCATCATCATGGCATCCGTTTCTTCGACTTTTGCCCCGGCTTCCAATTCAACACCTATGGTGAACATTCCTTCATCCGACTCTGGAATAAATTCCATTCCAATAAATGCTGTAGAAATAATACTGATTACAAAGGTAACAACAGCAATCATAACAACGCTTTTTTTATGTTTTAATGACCATGTTAATAATGATCGGTATTTTTGTTCGATTCCTTTATAAATCTTATCGGATCGGTCTAAAACTGCTCCAATAAATTTGAACCGTGTTACATGATGCTCTCCTTCAAACTCATCAACAACTAAAAGTTTTGACGAAAGCATAGGAATCAATGTTATCGCAACAACAAGAGAAGATACTAAGGAAAATGTAACCGTCAATGCAAATTCTCTAAACATAATTGAGGTAACACCTTCAACAAAGACCATTGGCAAGAAAACTGCAATTGTTGTTAATGTAGATGCTGTTACTGCCATGGCAACTTCTGAAGCCCCTTTAATTGCTGCTTCTTTTTTCTCATAGCCTTCTTGAACAAATCGATATATATTTTCAAGAACAACAACGGAGTTATCGACCAGCATTCCGATTCCAAGGGCTAGTCCCCCAAGGGTCATAATATTCAACGTAATATCTGCAAAATAAAGCAAAATTGCTGTTGAAATAACCGATATCGGCATTGATAATCCAATAATCAATGTACTGCGGAAGCTTCGCAAAAAGATAAGAAGGATAATTACAGCCAAAATCCCACCAATAATTGCATTTTGCCCTACTTGGCTAATTGTATCTTTAATATACTCCGATTGGTCGAGAATAACTTTAAGATTATATGGGCTTGTCTCATCGAGTTGTTGAATTTCCTTTAGTACATCATTCGCAACGGCTACCGTGTTAACACCCGATTGTTTTTGGACGGCAACACTAACCGCTTCTTCTCCATTGACTTTGGTTATGGATTCCAAATCTTCTTGAGATAATTTTACATCCGCTACATCCGACAGACGTACAATCCCACCAGTTGGGGTTGTCAACGGAATGCGTTGAATTTCTTGAATGCTCTCAAACTCACCTACAGTTCGAAGTAAAAAGCTTTTATCTCCTTTACTCACTGTCCCTGCCGGTAGGTTAATGTTTTCTGCTGCCAGCATGCTTGCCAATGTATCAAGGCTGAGTCCATAAGCATCCATCTTTTGTGTATCTACTTTGACAGATACATATTCATTAAAGCCTCCAGAGACGCTAACGGATGCGACCCCTTGAACACGTTCAATTGCAGGTTTTACAACATCATCTGCATAAGTTTGTAGCGTAGCTACATCTGCTCCTGAAATCGACATCTGAATAATTGCTTCTGAGTTAACATCAATTTGCATAACCATCGGGTCACTAGCTCCATCAGGAAGCATCCCTTTAACCAAGTCGACTTTTTCACGTATATCTAGCGCTGCAAAATCCATGTCGGTCCCAAACTTAAATTGGATAACGACAATAGATGTTCCTTCCATGGTCATGGATTGAATTGTATCAATATTAGATACTGTTCCAACAGCCTCTTCAATGGGTCGTGTAACCAATGTCTCAATTTCTTCCGGTCCAACATTTGAGTAAGATGTACTTACAATGGCAACCGGTATCTCAATATTGGGAAAAAGGTCAATGGGAAGTCGTGTGGCTGAGACCATACCAAACAAAACAATCACAAGGATGAACATGACCGTAGTTACCGGTCGTTTTACAGCTATTGAGGAAACTTTCATTATTCATCCCCCCTTATCACGTTCAGCTCAGTCTCTTCATTAATAAGGCCTGCTCCTTTTGTGATGACTACATCTCCTTTTGATAAACCTTGAGTAATTTCAACTTCATATCCTGTATCAATACCGATTTGTACAGTTACAGGTTCTGCTTTATTTTCACTGATTAATCGGTAAACGACATATCCATCATCATGTTGCAATACAGCATCCGATGGTACTGTAAGCGCTTGTTCGCTTTTTTCATTAATGACTTTGATGGTTGCAAACATACCCGGTCGAATACGTCCATCATCGTTTTCTATGGTCACTTCAATCGGATAAAGACGCGTTGCACTGTTTGCTGATAAAGACACGCCTGTAACCTCACCTGTAAAAGGCTCTTCATAGGATCCAACCATCACTTGAAGTTGATCGCCCTTATTTATTTTACTTACGGTTTCAGGTGTTACCGATGCAGTAACTTTAATCTGCATAAGGTCTTCAATCACAATCGCTGCTTGTTGATTGGTCGCCATTGCATTTTCTGTTAAATTAAGAGCAGTAATATATCCATCAATTGGTGCTGTCACTTCTAAATCATTTAAGGTATCAAGTGCTATCTGATAACCTTCTTGTGCCATATCAATTCCTACAGCTGCCTGACCATAAGATGCACTCGCTTGATTCTCTCCAAGTCTTGCCTGATTTAAGGCTTGTTCTGCTTGTTCTAATTGTTTTTTCAAAATTGTAAGTGACTCTGGAGATGCCTGCAACCGAATCTGTTCGTACTCGACTTCAGAGATAACCCCTTGTTCATAAAGCTCTTTGTTTTTTTCTAGATTATCTACAGCGAACTCATAGTTTTCTAAGTTCATTTCATAATTGCTTTTTGCAAGTTCATAGGCAAGCTCTGCAGTTTTTATACTTTCTCTAGCACTATTTATCCCTACATTGGCTTGCGCTGCTGCTGCACTTGCTTGGTCAACAGACAACTGAGCTTGTTTGACTTGATTTTCAACATCACTTGGGTCAAGGCTAAAAAGAACTTGTCCCTGTGTTACATAGTCGCCTACAGCAATGTGAATATTGTCAACATCTGCCGGAACAGGTGCCATGACAGGTACGGTTGCTTTTGCATAGGTACTTCCGATTAAGTCGATATAGGTTTCAACCTTTTGCGTCTTTGCCGCCTCTGCTTCAACGGTTACTGACTTAATGACGCTTTCTTCACTACCGCCTTGATTGTTATCCATTACTCTTGGAATCACTATAATGCTAATGATTGCCAATACAACGAATATAGTTATTAATTTCTTCATCGCTTATCCTCCTAAATGTCTCGTTATTATCGCGCATGTCTCTTAACGTACGTATGATACTTTTAATGTTTAACTCTGTATGTTGAAACATGTTCTTCATGAAAGTGTAATCATCAACGGATTCTTCCAATATAACAAGAATACTCTCCACTATTGCAGCTGCCGTCGCCCTCAGGTAAATCTTTGTATCGACAAGGTCTTCTAATTCACTAAACTCCTTTTTCAAAAGAGCCTTGGCTTGCTGATGTACGTGTTCTACAAATACCTGCTTCACATTTTCATACTTAGTTCCTTCATTTCGTAAAAACAGTAAAAACAGTTCTTCCCGATAAATGACATGTGCATTGATAAGAATATCTAGAAGTTCTTGATTTAACAAAATATTCGCATCCAATAAAGGAAAATCAAAATCATCCATCGGTTTTTTTTCTTTTTCAAATAGCTCTACAACAGGTTGAACGAGTTCATCGAATAAACTTTCTTTGTTTGCGTAGTATCGATATAAATTCCCTGTTGACACATTCGCCACTCGACTGATTTCACGCATCGAAGTTTTAGCATACCCTGAGACCATAAAACATTGCTTTGCTGCCTGCTTAATATTGTCTCTAACTTCTTCTTTTAAGACTTGCATACAATAGTAAACCTCCGTTCATTATTCAACGTTATTTTAGTTTACCACCCCAAGGCATCGAATTCAATTAAAATTTTATTAAATGTAAATTAAAAAAAGTGGCTAAGCCACTTTTATTCTTCCTTACTCTTTTCCATTGTCCACTGATTTTCATTTGCATGAAGTTGCAATGTCAGCGCATTCACCGAATAATATATTTCTAACATCGCTACACCTAATGAGGCGGCAATAAAAATTAAACTCAACGCAAACATATACGTTGCAACATTATCGATATGAAGTAAGATTAAAAATATACTCACAACATTAATCAAAAAGCCTCCGATTGCAAGAATCTGCATATTCCGAATATATTTTAACCGTTTATGCATGACATGTATCTGTTGATATATGACTTGATTGGATTCACTCAAATACTCCTGATGCAACGAACGAACCCGTTTTGATATTGCGATAAAGCGATTGGTATAGGCTAACATCAGAACAGATAGGGCTGGAAAAACAATGGCCGGCGTTGATATACTGATGGGTTCCATTCTATAACCTCCTTCACCTTTTCTATTTATTATAGGTTGATTCCACACAAAAAACAACCCTTGCTTGCTATTGACTAACCTAAAAATTCAACTTATAATTGGTAAATAAAGTTTTACTGCATTCTCGCACCACTCCATGATCGTATGAATAGAAAAGGTGAATAACATGATTGATATAAAAGCTATTGAAGAACACGTTCGAGGAATTCTCATCGCCCTTGGTGACAATCCTGATCGTGAAGGATTAATTGATACGCCAAAGCGTGTTGCCAATATGTATGCCGAAGTCTTTGACGGTATGAACTACACGAATGATGAAATTGTAACTATGTTAAACAAAACATTTGACGAAGACTTAGACAGTGAAGCGATGAGTAAAGACATGGTTGTCATGAAGGATATTGAACTGTTTTCCTTTTGCGAACATCATCTGGCTCTGATGTATAATATGAAAGCCACTGTTGCTTACATGCCTAAAGATAATGTTATTGGACTAAGTAAGATTGCGCGTATCGTTGATATGGTTAGTCGACGACTTCAGCTCCAAGAACGCATCGGTGCCGATATCGCTGAAATCCTGCAAAAAATTACGGATTCTCCTGACGTTGCCGTCATCATAAAAGGTGAACATAGCTGCATGACCGCAAGGGGTATAAAAAAAGCCAATGCCAAGACAATAACAACCACTTTCAAAGGGCGTTTTAATACAGACGAATCACTTTATCTAAAGCTAATGTCAATTTATCAAAGCTAGTATAGGAGTATGTTATGTTTTTAATGATTGACAACTATGATTCATTTGTTTATAACTTGGTTCGTTCCATAAAAGAACTTAACGAACCTATTGAAGTCTATCGTAATGACCAAATTACGATAGACTTTATTTATCAACTCCAGCCTATTGGCATCATCTTATCTCCCGGTCCCAAAGATCCAATGGAGACAGGCATTTCCCATGAGATTATCCAAGAATTTGCCACTAAAATTCCAATCCTAGGTGTATGTCTAGGTCATCAAACAATTGCACACACTTATGGAGCCTCGATTATCAAAGGGCTTCGTCCAATGCATGGGCAAGTGAGCTCCATACACCATAACGGTCTTGGTGTCTTTAAGGCGCTTCCTTCGCCTTATCAGGTGACACGCTATCATTCGCTTGTCGTCGATCCAGATACATTACCCGCTGATTTTATTATCACTGCACGGTCTGAGGATGGTGCAATTATGGGTATTAAGCATAAAACTGCTCTCCTTGAAGGGGTTCAATTTCACCCTGAAGCCGTTTTAACCGAACATGGACATCAGCTACTATCAAATTATATCCATTGGTGTAAGGAGGTGAATGCATAAATGCATACCGTAAGCATCTATTCATTCAAAACGGATCTTGACCCCTATATTTTATATACCCATCTAGCCCCTAAAGAGGATTCGATTTTTTTAGACAGTTCAAAAGCGGACTCGACGTACAGTCGATATTCCATTATAGGATTGAATCCTTTTTTAACTGTTAAAGTGCATGATGGTCAGCTCTACGAAAAAAAATATCCGCAAAAAGATTTTTCCCTTATATCGGATAAAGATATCTTTGCCTATATGAAGCAAATCATCTACGCCAATCAGATAAAAAACACAACCAGCTTTCCTTTTATTGGTGGGGGTATGGGATATTTTAGTTATGAGTTAGGAAAAGAACTTTTCAATATAGTGTCCAAAGCACCAAGGTTATTTACCATTCCTGAATGCTATTTTGTTTTTTACGATAATATCATTATTATTGATACGCAGACTAAAGAAGGACTCATCACGGGACTAGGCAAGCTTGCTCCCGGCGATTTGTCAATCGAACAAATCCAACAACGTATAACGCCTTTCATGAACCAAAACATACAGGAACCACCATCATCGCATGTATCCCGCAATATCATAAAAGGCACCTTAACTTCATCTAGCTTAAAATCAACGTTTACACGTCAAGGATATATGGATGCCATTGAACGAATGCGTCGTTACATGGAGGATGGCCATATATATGTCGCTAACATGACCCATACTTTTTATGGGCCTTGCCATCAATCAAGTAACACCGTGTATCATAAACTTCGAACCATCAATCCTGCTCCTTTTTCTGCCTATCTATCCTTAGATGATTTTCAGCTATGCTGTTCATCACCAGAACGGTTTATCCAAATAAAAAATCAACATGTTCAAACCCGTCCCATCAAAGGAACGGTTCCACGTGGGCAAACACCTGAATTAGATCAGTCCAATCGTCTTTTACTTGAAAACAGTAAAAAAGATAAAGCTGAACTTCTTATGATTGTTGATCTTGAAAGAAATGACTTAAGTCAAGTCTGTATGCCCCATAGCGTCCATGTACCTGAACTTTTTAAAATCGAACGCTTCTCCAGTGTTTATCACCTTGTAAGCACCGTTACCGGAAAGCTTTACCCACACAAGACAGCTGTTGATTGTTTTGAAGCCACTTTTCCCGGAGGCTCAATTACCGGTGCCCCAAAAATACGCGCTATGGAAATTATTGAAGAATTAGAAAACTCCTCGCGTGAAATGTACACAGGCTCCATCGGGTATTTTGGTTTTGATGGTGACGCCGATTTTAATATTGTGATTCGAAGCATCTTAATCAAAGATTCTATGGCCTATCTTGGTGTTGGTGGGGGAATAACGTATGAGTCAGACCCTGCCAGTGAATTCCAAGAAACTCTTGATAAAGCAAAAAACCTTTTTTTGGCACTCGATGCAACTGTTTGCATCGACGAATGATAAAAAGAATGCTATCATACTATTAATGGAGCTAATTTATGGAGGTAATATATGCATATACCCACACTTGATGATGTGATTTTTATAGATATCCACAATATCAATTCCCTTATCTACTATGATGAAGGTTACAGTTTTGGATTGAATTTCTTTGAAACAATTTTAATTACAGACCATGGTATATTTTTAGACGAACATGTTGCACGTCTTAATCATAGCCTAGAAGAATTTGGTATTGCAAGGCGGATTACTGTACAATTAATTGAAGCGTTGATTTCCCACTACAAGTTATCAAACCTCGCATTAAAGGTTAGTGTTTCTGATAAGAATGTCATCGCTTCTGTTCGTTCGCTTACTTATTCACCACAATATTACGAAAAAGGGGCGCATGTCACACTTTCTTCTGTTATCCGACCAAGCACTAGTCCTCTTGTCAAACATAAGTCTGCAAACTATGGTGATCTGATTCTTGCATTGCGCCATGCCAAGCACAATGGTTTTGACGATTGCCTATTACAAAATGAGCATGGTCGCCTAACTGAAAGTTGCATTGCAAATCTATTTATAATAAAAAATGGAACTCTATTGACCCCTTCTATTGATGAAGGTGTATTACCGGGAATTGTAAGAAGTTATCTCATCAAGAACTTTCCTATTATTGAATCCCGCATCACAACAGATGACCTTCTCGAGTGTGATGGCGCTTTTTTAACGAATAGTTTAATGGGACTTGTACATATTTCACAAGTTGATGCAACCCCTCTTAGATATCATCCTATGGTGAGCACCATTGCCAGCCAATACTTCGCTGCGATTAACAAGGAGATATAAATTATGAATACTCAAATTGATGCTATTATTAATCATCCAAAGTATAAAGCATACTATCTTAAAATACAAAACCATGAAGTGGCGCGTTCCACCTGTAAGCATGACATGTCACACTTTTTAGATGTTGCTCGAATTGCCTATATCCTTAATTTTGAAAAGCAATTGGGAATTTCTAAAAAATTGATTTATGCTACGGCATTGCTACACGATATCGGTCGTTTTGAACAATATGAACGCGGAATTGAACACGAAATATCCAGCGCTTCTTTATGTCTGGAAATACTAATTGACACAGGCTTTTTGGAAGAGGAAATCCTTCAAATTCAAAAGGCAATTCTTAATCATCGCAATCTAGATATTAAGGATGAGCCTACACTTAGTGGAATTATCTACCGAGCGGATAAAGCATCACGCCCCTGTCATTCATGTTTAGTTCAAGACATATGCAATTGGCCCATAGAAAAGAAAAATTTAACGATTACTTATTAATATCAACACGTCTTATGAACCAAGTAAAGGAGTAGAATCTATGAATATTGGAAACACACATTTTGATTTTGAACATCACGGTTATATCATGGGTATACTTAATGCCACACCTGATTCATTTTCAGACGGCGGTCTACACAATACAATTCAAGCCGCTGTTAATCGAACACTTGAAATGATTAAACAAGGAGCCTCAATCATTGATATTGGTGGGGAATCCACACGTCCAGGACACGATCCTGTCGATTATCACGAAGAAATTGCACGAATTGTTCCGATAATTGAAGCTATTCGACAAGAATCGACTATTCCTATCTCCGTTGATACAAGCAAAAGTCAAGTTGCTCAAGCCGCATTAAAGGCTGGCGCCTCCATGATTAATGATGTATGGGGATTAAAAAAAGATCCTGAGCTTGCTAAGGTTATCGCTGAATATCAAGTACCTTGCTGTATTATGCATAATCGTGATAAAACCCAATATGATGCGCTCATTAAAGATGTCATTAATGACTTGCAAGAAAGCATTGATATCGCCTTAGATGCAGGTATTAAAAAGTCACAACTGATTGTCGATCCAGGTATAGGCTTTGCAAAAACACTCAATGATAATCTCTATATGATGAACCATCTAGATGAACTTCAAGTCTTTGACTTACCTATTCTATTAGGTACATCTCGAAAATCAATGATTGGATTAGCTCTATCTCAACCTGTTGACCAACGTGTGGAAGGCACCATTGCCACAACAACATTTGGATATGTTCAGGGCTGTCGTATCTTTCGAGTGCATGATGTTCACGAAAACTACCTTGCCCTTAAAATGATTGAAGCAATTAAAAACGGAGGTTAATATGGACCAATTAATTATAAAAGACTTAGAACTCTTCGCCTACCATGGGGTTAATCAAGAAGAAAAAAACATGGGTCAAAAATTTATACTTGACGCTACAATCGATCTTGACCTATCGGTTGCAGGAGATAATGATGCTATAGGCTCTGCATTGCACTATGCAAAACTATGCCATGAACTTCAAGATGTTTTTACCCAGACAAAGCATGATCTCATTGAACGTGCGGCAACTGTACTTTGCCATTATATTCTAAACCATTATTCTCAGGTAGCAACTGTTGATTTGACTTTAAAGAAACCTTGGGCACCTATACACCTTCCTATCGATTATCCCGCTGTTCGTCTTGTACGTCGCTGGCACAAAGTCTATATTGCCCTAGGTTCCAACTTAGGGGATAAGCAAGAACATATCAATCAAGCCCTTGAACACATAAATGCGCTACAACACACACAGCTCGTCAAGTCTTCTTCACTTATTATCACCTCTCCCGTCGGATACACTGACCAAGACGATTTTTTAAATGGTGTCTGTGAGGTTAAGACCCTATTATCCGCCCCAAGACTTATGGATGCATTGTTAGATATTGAAAAGAAGTTGGGACGTATTCGCACAACCCATTGGGGCCCTCGTACGATTGACCTTGATATGCTCTATTATGATGATCTAGTTACTGATGATCCTCATATTATCTTACCTCATCCAAGGATGAACGAACGACGCTTTGTATTAGAACCACTAAATGAAATCGCCCCTTATGCCTTACATCCTTTATTAAAAAAACGCACCTTTGAATTGCTCAACGCACAAGACTTAGCGTAATACAAAATTTATCCTATCAACAACACAATAGATGCAGCGCGGTTATTAACGCGTACTGCATCTATTTTTTATCGAGTATTTTGTTTTATTCACCCTCATATACCGGTCGACGCTTCACAATTTTCTTGCGTCGCCCCGCAATAAGCCCTGATGCATGTCCCATGGGACAAACTACGCACCAACTTCTTGGTTTAAAAAAGACGCCCATTATAATTCCAACTGCAAATGACATACCCATAAAACGCAAAAATGCAAATGCCATTTTTTCAAATACAAACCCTGTATGGTACATAGCAATACTTAGCATGGTCAACATGATGATAAGCAGTACATGTTTTGCCTTTTTAGTACGCATATATCCAGGTAATTGCTTATGCATTGATATTTTGTCTAAGAATTTTCCTAAAAAAGACCCTCGTGGACAATATTTGGAACAATGTATTTTCCCATCGCCTTTTAGAGCATGTATTATAGGTACGCCCATACAGACAATTCCTAATATTCCAAAGCGGGTATCTAAAATACCGAGTACAAAAAAAGTAATAATAATAATCCATGTCCAATGTTGTTGTGATTTTTTACGCGTCGTCGTTTGCTTCCTTGCTTGCTTCATCGTCAGCCTCCTGTTGTTATATGTTTATTGTATACACTTTATATTCGTATAACATAATATAACAATAATCAGATTTTGTCAACCTAAAAATAGCAACCGAGGCTAACATGCATTTTACTTAAATACATGTATTCTCATGTTGCTATTTTATATTTTAGACAGCTAAAAGATCGGACTACTTTTTATTTTAATGTAACCTTTTCCCATGCTTCTTCGTTAACTACAGGCTCATAATCTACCATTACTTCTTCATACATCGTTGAAAAAGCTTCAGATTTTTGTTGATACTCGTAGTTCTCACGGATAGAGTCTAATGTCGCTTCAATTTGCTCTATTTGCTCAGGTGTTGAAGGAATTTTCTCTTCTAACTTAATGATATGGTATCCATAAGAAGTGGCAACAAGATCGCTGATCTCTCCTTCTTCTAAGTTAAATGCCGCTTCTTCAAACTCCGGCACCATTTGTCCACGACCAAATGTATACTCGCCGCCAGTTTCTTTTGAACCTGGGTCTTCTGTATTTTCTGTCGCTAATGTTGCAAAATCTTCTCCATCTTTTGCACGCTCAAGTAGAGCTTCTGCTTTTTCTTTCGCTGCTGCAATGGCATCTGCTTCAAGTGGTTGATTTGTTGCTTGGTCAACAGTTGAAATCAAGATATGACGTGCACGTACTTGATCACTGTAGTTTTCAACACCAACACTCATTATATTTGTATATGTTGGGTCTGCCTCCACTGCTACTTGAACTGCATCTTGGTCGATTTCAACATCTTTGGTCATTTCTTCAAATACAAGTTCACTTAATCCTGTTTGATACATAATGTTTTCAATTGTTTCTAGTGTGAAACCATATTGTTGCATTACTGTTGGGTCAAATGATTCATAAATACTTGATGCTTGACTCATGTACTCTTCTTTTTTCTCTTCTGACAACTCTAGTCCATATTCATTGGCTAGGTCTTGCATAACTACGCCTTGGATGGATACCCCTTTAATGGTATCTTTGATACCGTCTTCTAACGTTATACCTTCACCCATTTCCATGTCCCAATCTGATATTCCATATGAACCTTCGTACATACTTTTATAATAATAAGTCCAAAAGTTAATCTCACTTAGCATGATCTCTTGATCATTAACTGTAAACACGACCTCATCATTAAAATCAGTTACTGTAACATCTTCTCCACCTTCGTTACTTGTTGTTTCATCTTGTGTCTCATCTTGTGTAGCATCGTTTCCAGCATCTTGTTCATTACACCCTGCTAATAGGCCAATAGTTAAAACAAGTGCTAAAAGCATTACTAGTGTCTTCTTCATAAATTCACTCCTTCAATAAAATTGGTTTCATCACGTTAGTTTTCGTGATGAAACCTACAACTATTACAGTGTAATCTATTTTCGTGACAAAATCAATGAAAATTTGTGAACAAATCATGAACACATTTTCTTTACTTTACGACTTCATGGTATTGTAAAAGAATTCGTCCAAGAAGTATCGCACAATCTTGTCGTGTTGCAATGCGTTCGGGTTGGTAGGGATAGTAATATGTGTCACTGCTTTTTATGATTCCCTTACTAGTCAGTTCTTCAAAGTGGGAAAAACTCCAATGCCCATTATTTTCGTAAGGATAATTCACTTTTGTTCCATACAAAGTAAATGTTCGATTTAATATGGTCGCTAATTCTGCGATGGTAATCGTTCCATTTGGATCAAAGGTATTGTTTCCTTTACCTTGCACAATACCTTTTGAAGCAAGTGTTCCAATATATGTTTTTGCCCAATGTTCCAAAGGCACATCACTAAATCCAGGTGCAGTTCCAGTTGGAGCCATCGACATATGCGTTGCCATAAAAAGCATTTTGCTAAATTCTGCTCGTGAAACTGAATTATCCGGTTTGATTGTACCATCTGAATATCCATTAAGAACCCCTAAATCGTATAGCATCTGAATGGCCTGCGCCCCCTCATTACTGGATGGCATATCTGTAAATATATCGGTATCTGCTGCTGTTGCATCCACTAATACAATTCTAAAGGGCGCTTTTAAGTTGTCTACTTCAATTCGTCGTTCATCAAACCCTGTTGGAAGTTCTTGACCTGTCGCATAACGAATAATAACTTCACCCGTTGCCGCTTGGGTCCACCCTTGAATCATAATGGGTGTGGTCATCGTCGCGTCATTCCATTGCAGTTGAACTATTCCTGCATTTTCAGCGACCCACTCCACTTGATATATAACATGGGCACTACTTGCTGATACACTGGTCAACATTATTATCAACAGACCAAAGCTCGTGAGTCCTATCTGTATTTTTTTTATCATGTTTTTCACTCCTTAAAGCTCTTCTGCTTTTGCCCATAATGCAAAGAGTTCACCATAGGTAATATGATCTTTTGGGCGCAGATTGGACACGTCAGACACAAGGTTTTCTGTTGCCGCTTTTGCAATAGCCAGCTGGTACTCTTTTGCAATTGCTGTGTTTTGATTGATACGTCTTAGAATCTGTTCATTCGCTATAAATCCATATCCCTCGCGTACATCTATTGCTTCTAAGATCATGGCAATCGCCTCTTCTCGCCTCACATAGCTGCTATTTTTATTCATATTCTTTTTTACTCCAGAATAATACAAACTTTCCAGTTGACTTCGTGTAATATATGCATTGATGTCAATGGTATCTGATTTTTTGATCATTCCATGAACAATATTAATCAATGCATTTTCACTCACAACAGCATCCGGATTATAGCTTTGTAAACCTAATACCGTATACTTATTGTCAATTCTCTGCTTATAAGGGTTTGACCAATGTTTCGATTGATTTGGAGCAATTTCTGTACTTTTATCTTGAATAAAGACACCATAAGCGCCTAGATTCTTCGTTGACATTGTATAGAACCCGTTGGAACGTTCATAATTTCCCGGCATAAGCGTCCAGCGTTTGGATTGATCTAATGCATACGCAATCGGATTTTGAATATAACTACCATAGAGCGATGTTGTTCTAAAAGCATATGTAATAGGCGTCTGTACATATTCTATTTCTGTATTTATGCGTCCATTACCTACACGTATGGATATTTCTTGTGGTGCTGATACAACCCGTAATGCGGCTGGCACCATTGTCTTATCATAAATCACCTGGGTTGGCTCTATACTAATCTCAACTGTTGGGGCTTCATTATATTGACGCACTTGACGTTCAACTTCATTTATCCATGCATCATAAGGAATCGATACAATGACATCCCCTGCATCCACTTGTAACGTAATTTGATATGTATCAAATGCTTGCAAAACGGTATAAGGGATGATTATTTTTCGGCTATGAATCGCTCGTGATTCAAAGCGTGATACATCCGCAACATAAGTATAGGTATTATTTTCAATCAGACGGCTAATCAGGCGTTGGTCGACTCGATTATCCATATTTCCATCTTGATCTTCTTCATCACTTCTAAATCGATAGGTCAGCTCTCTTGTATCGCGATTATAGATGAGTTCAAAGTCCTCACTAGGCAATATTTCCAGTGCCGGGTCATAACTTCCGTCGTACTCATTGTCCGACTGTAAAACCAATATCTTTAAAGTAGGCGAATAATCCTCAGATTCTTTTACGATCAATTGTCCTTCTTCTTGTCCAATGACCGTAACCACTGTTTTTAGGCGGAAATAGTAATAACGATTACTGATAAGTTCATTGACTTTAATCAGGGTCGTCTCTAATGCTTCAACATTCTCCGGGATATCTGGCTCCGGTGCTCCCGTTGTGATGTACTGTGCATCGTTAAAACTCGGATTTTGAGCCACTTCGATTTTATAAGCGTAGTACCTTTGTACATTGTTATCTTCCGGTGTATCCTCATATTGCAATTCACCCAAGTCTTTTAACCACTCTATGGCTACATAATCACTGCCTACCCCTGCATCATAAGCATATTCTTTCATTGTCTCATCGGAAGGGATACCGACACCTCTTGGATATCCAGGTGCTTCAACATCAAGGGTTTTCCCATACACAGGATTACTCCAGTCACTGGATAAACCCGTCTGTGGATTTGTTGCCCGAATATAGAAGTAATAACCTGTATCCGGAAACAAGTCATCCACTTCAAATGCATGCTTGCCATTGGTTAAGCCATCAGGAATGATCAACTCGACTTCTTGTGTTTCTTCAAATACATCATCACGTCCATAGCGTAATTCATATGTATATGCACGATTGTAAAACCAATACGCATCAATCGATTGTTCCTGAGGGTTTGTGGTTTCTAAAAATGGTATCTTTGGTGTAGGAAGGACATCATCTTCTTCCGGGTCCGTTACGACCACGATGGAAGATGGGTAGTGTGCTTTTAGTTTCTCTTGAACACCATTGATTTCACGATATGGTTGTATCAAGAAGAGATATCTTGAGTTAGGGTCTAGTCCCTCTTGTGTATATTCAATTCGTCCATCTTCAATACTGACTCTATTGGTAATATCTTCCCATCCAGCTTCACTTGCTCCTAGTTGTCGCACATATTCAGCAAACGCGTTTTCATCGACAGCTTCTTCATTTAATGCATCAAGTGCTTCAAGCACTTCACTGTAGAGCACATATTGAAAGTTAAAGCCAAGGCTTGCAATCTCCGAATTTTCACCTAAGTCGACACGGCGATGTGTTAGTTGCGCCGATACAAAGACTTCTGGTTCTTGACTTGTCATGACTTGAATGGATGTGATCCCATTATCCATGCTAATCGATTGACTAGGATCATCTTCTTTGACAAAAATTATTGTATCATTTTGGGAGTCATATGTTGTCAAATAACTTGCAGCATCTTCAAATCCTTGGTCGCTAAGGGTAATGGCTCCTGAGCCCTCTTGGCGTAAATAAAGCTTGTGCGTCCATCGGTTAAAGAGATTTTGTCCTGCATTGTCACTTGCCACAGGCATCACTTCATCCCATTGCATTTGAGATTCCACCGTGACACTTGTCGTCGTGGTGTCAATAACTTTTAATGGTGGTGTTGACATCACTGGCGGCACATAAACAGCACCATTGTTATCATAATATAATGAAACAATGGTTGGTTCACTTCGTAGCGTTTCATCCCCATACTCTTTTTTCGCCTGAACTTTGATGTAGTAAAGTGTATTGGGCTCCAGAGGTTTATATGTATTGGACTTCACATCATAGTATGTGTTCAGTTGCGTGTGAAATCCACGAATACTGTTTCGCATATCTTCTTCGGTTTCGTTACGAATCAAGGAATCGCCATCAATTTCTGTATAGTTCGCATCTGCAATCAAAGGCGCACTACTTTCTAGTGCCTCCAGTGTGTTTGTCACCCATATATCATAAGATACATTCAAGTCTGTCATTAATTGGTTTGCTTGTTCGCCAATTCCATAGCGTCTAAAAGCACTCCATACAAAGTTGATGTAATCTGGACCTTCTGTTTCCAAGAAAAATCCTTTTTGGCTTTCTTTAAACTTTTCCCAATCCATTATATTTAAATATGGCGCGTCAATAAGCAAATGCTCTTTTAATTCGCTTTGATCTGCATATTCGTTAAAGATTCCCTGGGTTATAATTTCAGGAACATATGGCTTGGCTGGTACAATTTTAGATTCTGAAGGAATATAAATAACTTCATTGGAATCTGCATAGAGAAAGTGTAAGTTACCTTCTTGATCTTCACGCTGATACGTTATGGCTAAGCGATATCGCGTATTTTGCATCGGTTTATTAACAATATAATACCCTTTTTCTCCTGCTTCTTTTCCAAAAATGGCAATAACCGCTTCTTCTTCGTCGACAATCTCCATAAGTCGAATCTCTGAAAGGGTATAATCTGCCAAAGCACCTTCACCAATACCTGAGCCTGTACTTTCAACATACCACTCCAAGCGAAGCGTCGTATCAAGCTCAATATATGATAGGTCACTAATCGCTAGATAATACCATACATTGGGATTGTTTTTATTGTAGTATACATTTTTTCCTTTATACGTGTTAAGCTCTGGTTCAACCAAAAAAGAATATACCGTTCCTGATTTTGTAGCTTCACTCAACGTGTATCTTAACCACCGTCTACCCTCTCGGTCAGTAAAACGTTCAACGTCTTCATGACTTCTTGACAATAAAGGTAATTCAATGACACTTGCATCTTCGTCAAATTGTGTTTTGTTTTCTTTTGCAACACCACTTGTATAGCGAATTCGATAATTAATTTCATCGCCTACGTCATCGCTAGGAGCATTCATATCTTCCCAGACAACACTGATTGCTCCATCATTTTGCTCAAATTCAACTTTAGGCTCTGTCATCAAATACAGGCTACGCTCTTCTAGATAGGGCGCCGTGATTTTTCTTTTTTCAATCAGATCCCCTTCATCATTATAAATTTCATGATAATGATATGGCGATATTCGTACTTCATATAAAGACCCGGTTGATAAGTCTTTATTTCCTGTCCAGGACATGGTTTCTCCATCTGAGGTTACATTCGATGCTAACACATCCAAAGGATATCCATCACTTTCTCCCAAAGCCAAGTTGTCAAAATAAAAGTTATAGGCAAATGGCGCATGCTGGTCCAATCCATTTGATGTCTGCGCCCATTGTGTTGGATTGGTCCAATCTAGGGTCATGTTAATTTCATAGCGGTTTTCTTCTAGGTTCAGTAGTGTTGAGTTCAATTTTATTTCATCAAAAGACTCTATCGTTTCTTGAACATTCCCATAAACCGGAGCTATTGTATTAAAGATCAATATCAAGGCAAGTATATAGCAAAGTTTCTGTCTACGCATCATTCATATCCCTTCTTTCTATCCGTCAATATTATTAAGTAGTGTCATAAGTCGTTCAATCGTCATTTTTTGTCGTGGAAGCATTAGACCATAGTCTATCGTGATAAACCCACCGTTCACGCCTCGAAGAAGTGTGTCTCTATACGTACTGTTAGCCTCTTGTATATCTTCAATCAGTTGGTAGTTGCGTATTTTTACAGTACTCAGGTCAATGCGATGTTTTTTCGCATACACTTGAACATATAAATAATAGGCTTCCTCATTAACAATCTCATTATATGCACTTAGCCTTGGAACATCAATGCCTTGAGTTTTAAGATACTGTGTATTGTCATCCCCTTTTTGAGCACCTAAAATTCGTGCCATAATTTGAATAAACTGTTGATTATTCAAGCTTGCCTGTGGATTTTTCAATGTGTTTTCTCCTAAAATCTCCATCAAATTATAACGGCTTAAGATATTTAATGCATCGTTTTCATAATTGCCACTAATGGTTTCGTCAATATAATAGTCACCTAAAACAAGCGGTAGCAAAGACGTTGTTTGTAATTGATACCTGCCGCCGGTGTATGCGGCTACTTGTTCAACCCATCGTCCCTTTTGCTCTTGGAACATTCTATGATTTGCAAGACTTGTCGAACGCGTCGGTGTCAATTCAAAAATCATAGGTTTTGCAAGTGTTTGTATACTATAGGACGTTCCTGTAATTGCGTCTTCAAAGATGTCTTGTGTCTCTTCTAGGAACTCTTCTTCTACTTCGCTAACAAGGTTCTTAACAAGCTCAACTAGACGTGCATCATTAATTCCTTCTTCAAGTTCATCCGTCAATTCTTCAATAAGATCCGGTTCTTTTGAACGAATGATATGGTCTAGCTCATATATAAACATCATATCTACTTCTTCTTCTATGTCTTCACTTCCTACAACATTAATAGTCACTTCAACCTGAGGACTGGTCGCATCATAGGACAAGACTTTTTTAATGTTGTCATCAATCTCCACAATAAACTCTATGTAATAATCTCTGTTTTTCGCATTATAACGGTTAATCTCTTCTTGGATTTTACCAATAGCCGATGTAATGTATAGACCAAGGCTTTTTGGGCGCAAGGTAATCTTTTGGCCATCTTGTTCATAAACCAACATGACTTGACCATCGTTTAACGCTTTGGTAAAGTTAGACGGCAAATAATATGTTGTCTTACCTTTTTCATTTACAACAAGCTCAAGACTACGGTTTCGGTTCGTCTCAATCAGTCCGATACCATAGGCATCTCGATATTTATACGCCGCTTGATTTCGGGACGTTTCTAGTTGAAAATAGGGTTTTTGCTTTAATTTTTCTGCTTGATCTCTATAATATTCCAAATATTCTTGGTATTTTAAATCTTCTTCATAGTCATCTTGATTGAACTCTGTCCTTGTTGTAATCGTATCGGAAAATGCAGATTCCGGATATGCCGGATTACCATCTAAATCCACTTCATCTGTTTGCGTATCATCAATAAGACGGACTTTGATATTATATGTTTTACCAGATTCCAATCCTGTTATTCGATAATATAAGCGCCTTGCATTTGATAGTTCTTCTTCTTGGATGAGGCGATAGCGATAATCACCACTATTGTCCGCACCACTTCCTGACCTTGCAATAACATATTCTGCATCTTGCTCACCTCGAATATGAATTTCATTGGCATACTCTGCTTCGAGAGGGATATCAAAACGGATCACCGTCTCATAATATGGATCATCAATCGCATCATAGACAACGGTTAGGTTGGTTGCCGTCTGAATGCGTCCCGTTGTAATTGTATCAACACGCCAATTTGATTTTAGCAAACTGTTATAGGCATTAATACTTCGTATATAGTAATAATACACTTGGTTTGGACGGTTCGTATTATCTTCAAGTATAATCAATTCATCACTATCCGGGTCAATTCGGCACAATCCCGTTTCCCCTGCATAAATCGGATCACCATTGGCCATATATCCTGATAGCATTGTATATCTGTAATTTTCACCTTCTTTAACTACATACCATCCTTGAACGATATCTCGCTCAATTAAATCTTCTAAGATGCTAATATTTTCGGAAAGCTCTTCTGATGCACTTAACATCTGGGTATATACATCCATCAACGGCACTTCTGTTGCAGCTTCTATATTCGGAAATCCTTCTTCCTCAAAAGCTACAATCTCAAACTCAAAGGAATCCCCTTCGATATCAATACCATCCGGTAAGTTCCATGTGACCTCAGTCTCCAACTTAACTTCGTCATCTTCTTTGAATCGAACATCAAAATTATTGGGGGATAACGGATCTAGGTCCCCTTCATCCGGCTCTTGGGGTAGCGTTGGTGTTGTAATACTTATCACTTCTGATGGTTCACTATAGTATTCTGCGGTTTGAGTAGGTGACTCTGTAACTTCAAGTGTTGTAATAACTCGGCTAAAGTACACCTTATTCTCCTCTAAGCCTAGCAAACCTATACTGTTGGTCGGCACATCAAATAATAAAACTCCATCTGGTTGTGTTTGCTTTAATATCTGTAGCTGCTCGTTTGTAATATCTGCCGTCGCTGTTCCCAAGCGAATCTCCGGCGAATAGTTACTTGGATCAAATGTCCCCTCATATAGCAATGCTTCTCTTGATTGAGATATTAATACTTTATATCGAATCTGAGTATCTTGGGTAATATTAATTTCTCCTTGACTTTCTTCACGCTGAGGATCAAGGAAAAGGCGAATGAAGTCATGTATTTGAGGATTTTGTTTTGTAATCTCTTGCCATTCAAGATATACGCCAACTTTTTCCTCTTCAACAAGGGGTTCATTTCGTGTAAGTTCAATCTCAGGAAGTTCGCGTACAGTTTCACTTAGTGTAATGCTTTTAGGTATGGAGTAGTCTGTAGAAATATATGTGTCCGGCGCTAGACCATCTTCTATTTCAGCAATTGCCCGCATTCGTAAGTAATAAACTTCTTGTTCATCTAAGTCTAGGTCAAGTGTCTGACCTGTATTAAAATCAAAATCGTAGACATAGTGTTCAAATGTTTCATCATATTTATACTCTGTCTTAATGGTTTGCGTCCATACTTCTGCATCTTTAAGCATGACACCATTTTCACCGGTAATTTCATCAAAATTAGCATAGCGACCAACAAGTTCTAAGTCACTCGCATCATGTGAAGCCATGGTTCCACTTGTTATTCTCCATAATTCATACTCTTGCTCAATATTTTGCGTGATTTTGTACATCGCAAAAACATCGTAGCCTATATCATCCGGCGTCTCCAAATCAAGTTTAGACTGTTTACCAAGAAGCACTTCATAGTAGATTGCCTTATAAATCCATCGATCTCGATTCATGCCAACCCATTGCAAGTCAAATTTAATCAAATCATTGGCAGGTTCATTATCACTTAAGCCAATCACTGAAATATCATCCCCACGTGGCGCAATAAGCTCCGGTAACTTAGGTGCAATCAATCCCGATTCTTCATGATCACTTGCCTGGTAATTCAACACTTGACTATCGAGTTTGGATCCTTTCCATACCGGTTCTACTTGATAAAAATTATAATTACTATTCCAACGTGCATCAACAACAATCCGAATTTTTTCTTCAGTGGTCTGTGTCGGATAATAGCTACTCCAAAGTGTCAAGCTTTCAATCTGACCTTGTATGTTCTCATCTGCATACAATATGTTATAGTAAATATTTTGCGCATTTTCTACATAGTAAGGCTTTATGTCCAAATAGGCTTCATCATCAACACGCACAACTTTATACTCTAAATATGTATAGGCATTCATCTCAAAAAAATCGGTCCTATAGCGTTCTTGTCCGCTAATTAAAGCATTCAGTCCCACCGAAAATGTTGCTTCATACAACTTACTGCTATCAAGGTCTTGCCATTCAATGACATGGCCTTCAATGTTATCATCAACCTTATCTAAATCACTAATGTCTTGTGCCATATATACTGTGTAGCGTTTTTCGGTATCATCATAGAGATAGTCTGCTGTCGCACCAGAGGCAATAGCTCTGACTTGTGTATCTCCCGCTTGATTTAATCCCATCTCAAACTCTAAGAGTTTGTCAGAATTGGTCAGCTCTTCCATTGAAAAACTGGCGTTTACTTCTTGGGAAAATGTATCATATTGATAACTCCAATCCGAAGTATTCCATGTCTTTGGATGCTTAAAGGTTATCTCCATCCCCGGATATCTTCCTGCTTGTTCTTCTGGGTTTGTTCCGTCATACTCAACAATAACCGCTTCAACATCACGAGGATCTACCGGGCGAATATCAAATTCTTCTAAATTCTTAAGTACATATAATTCATCAACTTTCGCGACGCCATCTTCTCCCGGAGCACTTAATTGAATCGGCATAATATTTCCATCCACATATCCATCAAACCATATATACATGGTATTATTAGGGCGATCCCAATCTGCAATGACACGTCGGTTAGGGATATTAGCATTGCCTAATTCAAACGCAAAGCCTGTAACGCTTGCACTTTGTGTATATTCTATATCAAATTCAAGTGCACTTGATGTGGTCGATGCGATACTTCCCGGCAAACTTACTATCGGTTTATCAATATTGACCCATGTAGCAAGACCAGAATAATCCACTTGGTTCATATTTATTGTTTCACCAGGGTTACCTAGTTTACTTATGATATCGCCTGAACTATTTTTTTCATTTAACCCATAGTATATTGTCATATTATCAAGTTGTTTATATAAATATATCTTCGTCTGCTCTCCATTTTTTAGATAATATTCCAATTCATAGAGACCATTCTCCGTCACATCAAAACTAAACAGCATGTTGTTGGACCCTCGAACGCTGTTACCTTGATTAAAATTAATATCCATCGTTCGGCTACGTTCCCATATTAATAAAGGTTCCTCTGCCGCTTTCATTTCAAATGTTTGAATATAAAAAAACGATGCTATCAGCACCACTGACATGATCAGACTAATTCCTCTATATACTGGTTGTTTTCGCTTACTCTTCATCATTATGCACCTCTTTTTTTTTAGTGATTTAAGGGTCAAACCCATGTATAAAAAATCGCAGACTCATCCACTCTCTATATTTATCGGACAAAGCTTATCAACTCTAAAGGCTAAAATGAAAAAAAGGCACTATATTTAGCACCTTTTTTCTAAGCTTCTTAGTATCCCATTGATAAAACGCTACCTGCAATTATAAGGATATATACCAAGAAGATAACCGCTCCTGTTATTGTTCCAATCAAGTTGAAGGTTTTTGCTTTTTTAAGCGCCTCGTCCGCTGCCGCTTGATCTGTTGCTTTTCCTGCATTTAGTGTAAATACTAAACCTACAATTCCTATTGGAAAACAACAAAGGACTAGGTTAATGATTGACCATACTAAAAATGGCGTTGTATTCACATTCACACTACCTTGTGGTGGGGTTTGGGTGTATGTAGGTTGTGGTGGGGTCTGTGGTGCATCGACTTGTTGCTCTTGCACTGGTGATTCTTGTGCTTGTGCTTCCTCTGACTTAGCCACTTCTTCTGTTTCTTCTTTCACCTCGGCTTGCGCCACTTCTTCTGCTACTTCTTCTGCTTTTTCTTCTACTGCTTCTTCTACTTTTTCTTCTACTGCTTCTTCTACTTTTTCTTCTGTCTCCATTGCTGCTCCACATTCAGTGCAAAATTTTGCATCTTCATTGAGGGGGGCTCCACATTTTGTACAATACATGACTCATCCTCCTGACATAATTTCCTGATGAAGTCTTAAATCTTCATCATTATTGTGATAATAGATTAAATGGTTTTACCGGTATATTTCTTAAAATAAAAAATGCTACAATAATAATAAAAATAACTCGCATTTGTCTATATGAAAAGTTAAAAAACGGTAAAACATCTCTTCCAATAACAATAAATAAATATATTTTTAACAAATAGTATGCCGCAAACGGCATCAAAATCACAAACATAATATTGTGTCCCATCGCTTCTAAAAAGCGAAAATGCACAATGTCAAAGGCAGCACGCCCGCTACCACACCCTGGACAGTTAATTCCCGTCCACCTGCGAAAGTAACAAGGTACTGGATTTCCATATACATATAAAAATGCAGCTAGTCCCAGCACAATTATTGGGACAGCAATACCTACAAACCATCTGAATTTTTTACTTTTTATATCAATTCGCATTTTAACTCTTCCTAAACAAAATAATCTCCCCCCTATTCTACCTTAAAAAAGTTAAAATTTCCACAACTTTTATTGATTTTGATAAAATCCTTACATAGCCTATGATTTTTTTGCATACTCCGAAAAATTTTGCCCTGTATACTTTTTAAAGCATTTTCCAAAATAGTTGGGATCCGGTATTCCGACTTGTTCTGCTACTTGATACATATATTGGTTCTCTTTTGACAAGCTGATGGCATATTCCATACGGCATCCATTTAAAAAATCTGTAAAAGCAACACCGACCTCTTCTTTGAACGCTCGACTTAAGTAACTTGGATTAAATCCAAATTTTAATGCAATCGAGGTTAGATTTATCTCTGGTTCATTATAATGTTGAATAATATATTCACGAACTTTTCCCATTGAAGAAACATTAATCTCCTCAAGACGTTCATATGCTTTATGCACTTCTTGCCGATCCAATTCTTTCTTTATATGAATCAACGCATCATTAATCTCTGTTTTATTGATTGGTTTAAGCAAGTATTTTGCAACACCGATTCCTATACATTCTCTCGCATAATCAAAATCGTTAAATGCTGTTAACATAACGATTTTTAAGTACGGATAACGTTCAATAGCAAGTTTTGCAAATTCTATGCCATCCATAAATGGCATACGAATATCCACAAACAAAACATCTGGGTTAAGCTCATCAATGATGTTAATTGCTTCTATGCCACTAGAAGCTTCTCCGACAACTTCAAATCCTAACATTTCCCACTTTATCGTTAGCTTTAACAATTTTTTTATTTTGACTTCATCATCAATAATCATCACTCGATACATCTACTTGCACACCTCCTTTTGGAATTATAATATCAACCTTTGTAAATTCTCCAACACGACTTGTAATCTCAACAACATCCTTTTGATTATAAAAATATTGGATTCTCTCCATGGTCCCCTTAAACCCAAAACTTTTTTGATTGCTATCTTCCATTATTTGAGCAATGCGCTGTGTACTCATACCGACACCACTGTCAAAAATAACAAGGTGTATATTTTTATTTTCTTCAAATACCTGTATTTTAATAATACATTTTTCTCCTTTTAGGCGAACACCATGATAGAGACTATTTTCAACAAGTGGCTGTAAAATCAGTTTAGGCACACGAATATTTTCCAATGCCGCATCCACCTCATAAACATCATCAACAATATCCCCATAACGTAGTCTTTGCAACGTCAAGTAATCCTTAACAATCCCTACCTCATCTTTAATTGTAATGGCCCGACTGCCCCGACTTAAAAACTTCCGATAAAATTTTCCCAAGGTATCGATGGCTTCATATACTTGCTCCGACGGTTGTGTCAACGCTAGATAGGCAATTGTATCTAATGTGTTATATAAAAAGTGGGGTTTAATCTGTTCTTGTAATACATCCAACTCCGCTTGCTGAACAGATTTTTCTTTTTCAATGAGTTCGTGAATTAATTTGTTGATTTCAACGAGCATGTCATTATAACTATCTTTTAAATATCCGATTTCATCGTGGGCAAGCGGAAGGCTGACACGCCGCAGCCATCCTGTATTCACCGATTTCATTGCTCCTGCTAATCGCTGTATTGGGTGGGTAATATAGCGTGTAATAAAGAGGCCTATGATTACCATCGCAAACGCAGATACAATAAATACAAGAGCAAGAATTTTTCCTGCTTCTTTTGTCAAGACTTGTGTAAAGTTTATTTTTTCAAAAGATTTTAAAATAAAAGGCGTCTTTTCTATAAGTTGATAAGAGACGATCCCTTCATTTTTTAATGTGATTTGATAATATTTTTCACCTGTATATTCAACTTGCTCTAATGCTTCATGATAGTTATGTTTGGTTAACGCCATGCCGTCGATATCAAAAAAACAAAAGGACTTATTATCTGACGTCATATTGCGATATGTATTATCCAGCATGTCAATGGATAGATTGATCATAATCGTCCCAATAGGTTTTTGTGTCTCTAAGTCGTTAATCGTACGAACCAGCGAAACCACCGGCCATTGAATGTCGCGTTGCACAGCCCCATCCGCATTAACCGCCAAGTGATAGCCACCTGCTTTGGGACGTACTTTTTTCATCAACTCTTCAAAATTATCAATATCTATATATGTAACGCCAATACCTGAGGATACATAGTCATAATCTTCTTGAAATACAAAAACGGAAGATACGTGATTAAAAATATTCATGGTATCGTAAATGGCACGTACCGCTTCTTGTTGAATGTAAAAATCATCTTCTTCTGCTTTTAAAAAAGCCACCACTTCTTTATCGGTCATAATAAGTTGACTCATATTATCAATGCTTTCAATCTCAGCATTTAAGTTGTTCCCAATAGATTTTAGGGTATTCATATTGCTTTCTACTGTATAATCAATCATGCTTTTTTGAATAATAAAAGCATAAATCCCATAAAAAACAAGCAAGTACATAAAAATAATGACGATAAAAAGATATTTAACTTTTTTGTCTAAGTTTAAATCGTTAAATTGCTCTTTTAGTCGTTTTATCATTTTTATCACCTGCTTGCATTTTCTTTTTATTTTATCACAGTTTTCTTTTTATAACTATGGTTGAAATTCCGTATACGATACCTTTCTACCCTTTAACAGCACCAATCAACAAACTTTCTTGTATTTTCTTTCCCATAAAAGCATATAAAATAAGTACAGGAAATGTTGCAATAACTAGGGCCGCTCCAATCGGTCCCCACTCTGTGGTATAAGAACCGGAAAGGTTTTGAATCCCCACCGACAAGGTACGATACTTTGAGTCGTTGATAAAAATAACTGCAAACATCAATTCATTCCAAGCTTGTAAAAAAACAAAAATACCAATGGTCGATAACGCCGGGCGCATCAGAGGAAGTATAATATGCCAAAAAATCCCATATACATTGGCTCCGTCAATACATGCTGCTTCTTCAAGTTCTTTGGGGATACCCCGTATAAAACTACTGCTTATTAAAATTGCCATCGCAAGGGCAAAGGCTGAATAAGGAATAATCAGTGCTTGATAGGAGTTGGTCATCTTTAAATTCCTTAACATAATAAACACGGGGAGGATAGCTGCATGTATCGGAACGGTTAAACCTAACATAAATAAATTATTGGCCAGCTTTCGACCTCTCCAGACCATACGCTCCAAAGCATATGTTGCCGTTAATGCTGCAACAATGGTTAGTGCAATCGTTCCTGCCGTTACAATGAAGCTATTAAGAAAATAAACCGCCATGTTCCCGGTTGTCAACGCAGCCGTATAGTTTTCCCATAGCCACTGCTTCGGAAGTCCAATGACATTTTCACCAAAGATTTCGTTATTGGATTTTAATGAAAAGGTAAACATCCAATACAGAGGAAACAACTGGACGAGTGTCCAAAAACATAGCAATATAAAAACGATACTTTTACCGATTTTATTTTCTTTTTTCATGCTAATCCACCTCCGTTTTGAACACTTTTTTTATCAGAATCGCAAAAAAGAAACATAAAAAGATAATCATTATTGCAATCGCACTACCAAATCCATATTGGTTTCTCAGAAAAATTCTAGATACCATGAGGGTACTTGGCACTTCACTTGCGTGTGCCGGTCCCCCGTTGGTCAACACATAAATCATATCAAAGGCTTTGAGAGAACCTACCACAGCAAAAATCACACAGACTTGAAGCACAGGTTTTAAAAGTGGAATTGTTACAAATCTTGATATCTGATAATCTGTTGCCCCATCAATCTTTGCTGCCTCTCGCAGGCTTACTGGTATGGATTTAATTCCTGCATACATAAGCAACATATGATAACCCACATATTGCCACAGCAAAGGGATGAACACCGCATATAGGGCTGTATCTTGATCCCCTAGCCATGTGCGTGTCCAATCATCCAATCCCATAGAACGTAGTGCCATATTAATAAGTCCGTATTGCGGATTATATATTTTCATCCAAAGTTGTCCAATAACTACGGTGGATATCATGACAGGAATAAAGAAAACGGTTACAAAGAACCGTTCCCCCCTTCGTCCTTTTGCCAACGTCAAGGCCAAGGCAAGCGCTAACCCCAGTTGTAACGTAACCGAAAGTCCTGCTAAAACGAATGCATTTTTTAGGGTTTTGGGAAAGCCTGCTGATTTGCTGGTAAATAAATCTATATAGTTGTCAAGTCCTACAAATGTCGCTTCTGTCATACCATCCCAATCAAGCAGGCTATAATAGCCGGACATAAAGATTGGCACAATGATAATTGCCACAAACAAAACAGTCGCCGGTAACATAAATAATAGGATTGCTGTTTTGTTTTTCATAACTTTGTCCATATCTATCCTCCATAATTTTTTCTCTGCGTGTTCTTTCTATTTATTATTCCAGCTGTTCTTCCATAGCTTGTGCAAATTCTTCCGGAGTTAAGTTTCCAATATATAATTCTTGCAACAATGCCAAGTATTCTCCTGCATCACTCGCTTCCATTAATGTATCAAACCATAATGTAAACGATGTCGCACTTGTTGCATATTTTGCCACTTTTTGAACTAACGGTTTAATCTCGCTTTCATCATAATCAACATTCCACGCTGCGACACCAGCCCCATCAAGGTATGCATATTTGGAAATACTTCTTGTTAATTCAAACACAGCATTACCTGCAATCTCAGGATGTTCAGTCGATGCAGCAACCATCAATGTATCCGAAGCTCCTCCCATAAAATCTGTAATCTGTGCATTGGCATCATTAAGAACCGGAATAGGTGCCAAATCAAAATCTTCTGGAGTCTCAGCATCTGTATAGATTGAACCTGCCATCCAACTTCCAGTGATATACATCGGTACCGTACCATTATAGAATAGTTGGCTGGCTTCATCATTTGACAGACCTGCAGCCCCCTCAATTAAAGCTCCCATTTCAATTAACTCCACCAAACTTGCCGATGCATTAATAAAATCCGGGTCATTATATGTACCACTGGTTTTTGTTAATACATTATGCACTTTTTCAGGTCCTGCTGATTTTAGCGTCAATGCATCGTGTGTCATCGCAAGAACCCATGTATCTTTTACGCTGATTCCAATAGGTGTAATTCCATCCTCCAAAAAGGCTTGATTAACCATTTTCCACTCTTCAAATGTTGTCGGTGCTGTTAAGCCACGTTCGTCAAACATTTTCTTATTATAAAACAATAAAGATATGGGTGTTGAAAATGTTGAACCATAAATTTTTTCGTTATACGTTGCATTTCCAAGGGCTGCTACATTCAACTCATCTGAAAACTCCGTATAGTATTCATCTAAAGCCAAGACTTTCTCTGCTTCCACAAATGCTTGAGAAAATCCTCCGCCCCATGTAAAGAATATATCTGGCAAATCATTGGCAGCAACTGCTGTTTTGATTTTTGTCTTATAGGATTCATTCTCAAAGGTTTCATGTACAATCTTAACCCCTGGATGTGCTGCTTCATAATCTGCAATTGCTTTCGTATATGCAGGATTAAATGCATCACTTTCTGTAGCAATACTCCAAAGTGTCAAGGTTACTTCTTCTTCGCTATCTAACTGCTTTTCATCATTTTTAGATGTATCCTCAGCCACACTCGCGTCATTGGATCCTTCAGTCTTTGAAGCGTTATCCGTTGTATTTCCACCACACGCTGTCAGCGATGCCATAAGTGTAAATATCAAAAAAATCCCCGTTATTTTTTTTGCAAAACCTTTCATAAAACTACCTCCATTTTTATTTATTGATTTTAGCTACATACATATTATAAGAAAAATCCCCTCCCACGCGAACGGATAATCATTGCTACAATAGGTAATATTTTTACCCACCTTTTATTTTAATGTTTCTCTAATTGCATTCCAAGATAAATATACGTATAATAAGAAATACTTACAAACAAATTAAGGCAGGTATTCAAATGATTGAACTATTAAAAGTAATTTTTCTTGGTATTGTTGAAGGAATCACCGAATGGTTACCGGTCAGCAGTACAGGTCATATGATTCTCGTGGATGAATTCATAAAACTTGATGTCAGTCCACAATTTATGGAAATGTTTCTTGTTGTTATACAACTTGGTGCCATTATGGCTGTTGTTGTCCTTTATTTTAACAAACTGCTTCCCTTTGATTTTACACGTCAACGTGAACATTTTATAAAAAAGGATATCATGATTCTTTGGCTAAAAATTTTAGTCGCCTGTATTCCCGCTGCAATTATAGGTATTCTCTATGATGATATTATTGATGAACTCTTTTACAATTATCAAACCGTCACATTCACATTAATTATTTATGGTGTATTATTTATCATTATTGAACGTCTTCATAAAGGAAAACAGCCCAATATCACAACATTAGCCCAGCTTTCCTATAAGACAGCACTCTTAATTGGTATTTTTCAATTACTCGCGCTTATTCCCGGAACTTCACGTTCAGGGGCTACCATCATCGGAGCAATGATTCTTGGTTCTTCCCGTGTCATTGCTGCAGAGTTCACTTTCTTTTTAGCTATTCCTGTTATGTTTGGTGCCAGCCTATTAAAACTGGTCAAGTTTGGATTAAACTTTAGCAGCTATGAATTAATCATCCTGTTTACAGGCATGCTTGTCGCTTTTGTCACCTCCATTCTTGCCATAAAATTTTTGATGGGATATATCAAAAAACATGACTTTAAAGTATTTGGTTATTACCGTATAATTCTAGGTTGTATTGTATTTATTTATTTTCTTTTTTAGCTATATCGCATCGTAAAGAGGTCAGCTTGACCTCTTTTATTTTTGTATTTACACGAACATAAGTTCGTGTTATAATGAATTTATATTCCAATATATTGATAATTTTTAGGTGATTACTATGAAAACAATAACCAAACCCATAGAAATGATTAGCTGGACTGAAAAAGACGGCAAAATCCATCCTTTGCGCTTTAAGATTGAAGCCAATGATGGACAACAAGTTGTCTATAAAATCCGAAAAATATACACACGTGATATCGATAAAATAGCTGGTAATCAAGTGTATTGCTTTACATGTGAAATTGTGGCTAACAACACATTACGCATATGTGAACTTAGGTATAATTTAAATAGCTGCTGTTGGTATTTATTTAAGTTATAGAATCAATCTATAGTACAAAAAAAGTAGATGTATTAGCGCTTTTAGCCTTAACACATCTACTCTTTTCTATTCTAATAATTAATCTATTATTCTTCTATACTATCTAAAAATGTATATCCTGATACAGCTTCAAGTTGCGCCACCGCTAGTTGATAGTTACGTTGCATATTAACTAAGTTTGCTTCCATACGCTGTTGTGTCAGTGCAATACTATTGAGGGTATGGCTTGTAATAAATCCTAATTCCATACGTAATTGTGCACTACGATAGCTCTCATTGATAAGATCAACACCTTTTTCAAGTGCTTCAATTCCTTGGGTGATACTATCAAGGTTTTGATATGCTTGAACAAGTTTTTTCTCTTGGGCGAGTTTTGCCGCTTCATATTGATATGTAGATTTTTCATATGCTTGTTTTGCTTCTTTATGCACAAACACATTTTCCGGGTAAAATCCACTTGTAACTTCAAATGTTGTTTCTGCAATTTTGTGGCTCATTTGTGCTCCTAATACAGAAGGATGATTCTCTTCCATATATGCTTGAAGTACAGATAATTCCGGTACTTCAATTGTTTTTGTCTCTAATGTTTCTTCAATGATCCATTCTTTATCCAGGTCTTGATTAAGGAGCATATTCAAATCCATCATTGTATTATCAAATGCTAATTTTGCTTCTAATAACTCCGATTCTTTTGTTGCTACCTCTGACTCTGCTTCAAGCACATCTGTTTTTGCAATTTGTCCAAGCTCGAATCGCTTATTCATAAACTCATAGCTTTCTTTGGCTTGTTCTAAGTATTTTTCTGCTAACTCATAATTGCTCTTGGCATGAATCACACTTGCATAAGTCGACTTAACTTGAAGTTCTATACCTATGATTTGAACATCATAGATGCTTTCTGCCAAGGATTTCAAGTAATCTTTTTGAACTTTAGCTAATTCCACACCAAGATCCGCATCATAGTTTCCTGTTGCAAAATCGATATCTGCTGTATCGAGAAGTTTACGACGATTTAATAATGATTCTTCTTTTTCAATTCCTGCTATTTTCACATCAAAGTTGTTCTCCATAGCAAGCTCAAGCGCTTTTTCAACCGTTAAGACTTCCGGCTCAATCTTTATCTCTTCTGCTTGTACCGGTAATAATGTGGATGCCGTTAACACGAGAATTAACATGGATGCTATGGCTATTTTAATTCGTTTCAAATCAAGGGCTTTACTTTTCATCAAATCTCTCCTTATTTTACAATGTCAATATAATAGTTAATTGGATCCCATTCCACAACGTAGTCCAACGTCTCTGCCAGCCAACGTAATGGAACCATTGTACGTCCATCGACAATTTCAGGGGCTACTGAAAGTTCAGATACTTCACCATCAACAGTCGTTGTTGTTTTTCCAATATAAAGTTCAATGTTCTTATCCCCTGTTGATGTCACTTTTTCCACTGTTGGGTCCCATTCTATTTCTTGACCCAGCGCTTCTAAAAAATTTCGCATGGAGACAAGGGTATGTCCATTACGAATAACAGGCTCCACATCAAAACGAATGTTTTGTCCATTTAAAAACACCATAACTTTATCCGGCTTTTGTATTACCGGGGTCTCACGTACTTCATTTTTTATTTCTGTTGCACCAATATTTGTACTTAACCAAAGTGTTCCATCACTCTCTAGTGCAACATCATAAATATAATTATTTGGGATGGGGGTATTGGTTGCTTTATATTCAACAAGTGTTCCTGCCGTGTCAATCTTTAACAGTCCATCTCCCCATGTTGCCGCATAAATATTTCCTTGTGCATCTTCTGCAATAGATTTCACAGAGTATTCCCATATTGAACCTTTTTTATATATGGTCCATTCATCTTCATTCAATACAGCTAAGCCATTTACTGTACCAATCCATACAGCGCCATCACTTGCAACATATATGTCGTTCACACGGTTTGAAGGCAGCTTTGAATTATTCGCATTATAAAGCGTCCATTCACCTTCTGCATCAAGATATGCGATACCACCAATATCCGAATAGTTCGGATGCATTGCAAACCATGTTCCACCATGACCGTCAAGTGCAATCTGAGTTATATCTGTACTCGGAATTTTTGAATTCGTCGGATTATAATTTGTTCGGTTTCCTTGTGCATCAATATAATAGGCTCCATAATTGGTTACACCATGCCAAACGCCACCATTATCATCTGCTGCTAGACTTGTCACCGTCTCGCCGTAGACCGCATTATTGTTCATATAATATTGATCCCACTGGCCATCCGTTTTAAAGACGCTTACGCCTGTATTGGTTCCAAAATAAGCATTACCATTGCTATCTATTGTCATACAGTTAATATAATTATTGATTAATCCATATGGTGTCTTTTGATATGTCGTCCATTGGTCTTGTGAATCAATCCGTGCAAGGCCTCCACCTCCGGTTACAATCCATACACCATCTTCAAACGGATAAACTTCAACAACTTTATCCACTGTCAGTAAACTGTTCATACGAGTATATTGATTTGACACACGATTTGCCAAGCCATAAACCGGCATTGAACTTACCAGCACAAAAACTAACATAAACGCAACTATTTTCTTCATTCTCCACATCCTTCTTTCTACACACTGTTCAGTGTTTGCATAGGTTCAGTTTACTTTTTTATCAAAATACTGTCAATAGTTCTAACCATTTCTTAATAAAAATACTATAATTACCCATTCATTATTCTGTCTCGAATTTAAACCATTCTCGGTCTAAGACATTATAATCTTCATCTTCAAACACTTCATCTAAAATGATGACATAGTAATATGTATCTCTGTCTAGACGCTCTGTTGGTTCCAACGTAATCACTTCATGATCCCGGTCCAGATATCCTTCAAAGTCAATCCTTTTACCGCGTATGCTTCCTCGACGTATCTCAATGAGTTCATCCAGATCATTTTCTCGAAGCTTCTCTCCGTCGGTTCTAAAAATCGTCTGATTAAAGTCAATCTCAATTTCTATATCTCGATCAACATTTCTCGCGTTATTTTTTGGATAAATATCAATATCCCAGTCTCTTTTTTGCGTCTCACCCGTTCTAAACTGTGATATAATCTTATCATTTTCATTCCCATCTCTATCTTCAATCACTTCGTCCAAAAGGATAATATAGTAATCTTCGTCTTCTATAAGTTCATATTCAGGAATCAATTTTATACTTTGATTATCTCCTTGAAGCGTTCCTGTATAGCTGACATGACGCCCCTTCGATCGATCACGTCGAAGTTCAATGAGGTCTTTAATGTCTTCATTGTAAATCGGCTCTCCATCATCTAAAAATATAGGTTCATCAAAAACAATCCAAATCTCTGTATCTGTCGCCACATTGTCTTCATCATCACTTGGTGAAAACACAGGAATGGGGGCACTATCATCTTCTGCAAACCTAGGTGGACGCCGAAGGCTAATCGAATGCTGCACATCAAAGGGCTCTGTCTGATATGTAATATAGTTTGACTGAGCATGCATGGTAATCACTTTCCCTAAACCTTCAAAGGATACTGGACTATTGACCATAGCTTCTTCAATAATTGTTGCCTGTTCTTGGAAAATCACTGAGTCCTTGGCACTTGAATGTATACGCATACTTTCAACACGCCCGGCTTCCAAACGAAGGATAGCCTCAGATTCTATACGAACTGTATCCACTTTACCTCTAATATATGTTGGTTGTTCATCAAGTTTTTTTCCGCTAAGAACAATCTCTTGTATTCCTGCACCTGTTAAAGTGTCATCTTGAACCGTTCCTCCATAAGGAATTATCACTTGCTCAATCGTTGTATTCCCTGTTAATCGAATGCTCGATTCTCCAGAAGAATTATCCAGCCAAACTCGCTGAATTTTTGAGTCATGAAAAACAACCTCACTTTGCTGATCCGACTCAACATATACATCTCCTAAACTAACCATTCGATCAAAAAAGATGTCCCCTTCGTCAATATCTTCATCTACTGTTATCTTTCCTGTAAAGATAATATTTGACTCTAAGTCATCGACTTCATTGATATACTGATTGTAGGAATTCAGACGTTCCCCATTTAAGAACTTCACGATGGATACACAAGCTTCTGCTCGCGTCAGTGGATCTTCCGGGCGAAAGCGTCCTTGTTCATCTCCTATCATGTAGCCTTTATCCACAACAGCCATGGCACTTTCTTTGGCCCAAAGCGCTATCGCTGCATCATCTGAAAATCGCTTCATACCTATATCTCTTTGATAAAAGGGCATTAAAGTATGGTACACAACCGCTGCTTCCTGGCGTGATATATTCCACGTTCCTCGAAACGTAAAATCATCATAGCCTTGCATATATCCTGCTGCAACCGCTCTTGATGCATCATAATAATACCACTGATTCATACTAAGATCTGAAAACACTAATTGTGTGGTTTGTGTCAAGCGTAATCCACGGTTAATGATTTTCGCCAATTCACTACGTGTAACTGGGGCATCCGGACGAAAAGTTCCATCTGAATACCCTGTTACAATACCTTTATTTACTGCTGCTTTAATATAATCTTTTGCCCAATGGTTCGTAATATCTGTAAATTCACTGTAACTATAGCTTGGTTGAATCGTAAGAGCTAGCACGATAAGGCTTAATATGGCCACTCTCACTTTTTGTCGTCGAATGTATTGCATAACTTCTCCTTTACAATTTTCCCAAAAATTATTATAATTATTAAAGATGCTCCCATGGCTCAGTCGGTAGAGCGATTCACTCGTAATGAATAGGTCAGCGGTTCGATTCCGCTTGGGAGCTTTTTTGTTTATACATCATAAACAGTTCCTCTGTGGTTACTTTAAAGGGATAATTTTTTAACTTTGCTTGGTTACTCATCATCTGCTCAGCATATCTTTGCATCTGCTCTTGTGTTAAATTCAATCCCGGCAATAGGGAATCTATTTTACGCTCAAACTCTTCAATTGTCTCCATATTCAAGTAAGTTAACAACTGTTTTACTTTTTCTTGATTTTGATATAAGCGCAAATAGCTGCTCGTCAAAATCCCATTAGCATGTCCATGAGACAGCCCGTGATGATATGTCAAATAATATCCCATCCCGTGAGGCAAACTTGTGCCTGTTTGAGATATAGCGATTCCGGCAAATGTAGACGCTTCAATAAAATAGTTCATATGTGTTTCGTCAATATTTTCCGCATTAATTCTTGGATATCCTTTTGCCCAAAGACGAAGCCCTGCTTCAACGATTCCATCACTGTACGCTGTCGCATTCGTATTTAAATAGCTCTCAATCAAATGCGTAAGTGCATCAATACATGTATGTACACGCACTTTAATGTGCATCGTCAAAAAGTACCGTACATCTATAAACGCAATCTCAGGAAAAATCTTACAATTAAAATTACGTTTGGTCTGCTCTTTATGTACCGTCAATATCGAGTAGGGTGTTACTTCGCTTCCTGTTCCTGCAGTCGTTGGTATGGCAATCACTGGAAGCGCTTTTGCATTAGGTGTCTCAAATAAAACCTTTTCAACCGGTATATTAGGGTTTTTTAAAAGTACCCCAATGGCTTTGGCCGCGTCTAAAGGTGATCCGCCACCGACCCCAATAACAAACTGTGCTGCCTCATAGGTTTTTGCGCCTTTGACAACATTTTCAATAGATGGGTTTTCTTCAACGTCATCAAAAATACGATAATCTATATCCAGCTGTTTTAGAATTTCTTCAACATCTCGAAGCGACCCGTTGATTTTTGATGAATGTCGTCCCGTTACAATCAACGCACGTTTTCCATACTCACGTAGTAACTGTCCTTTTTCTTGTATAATCTCCTTGCCATCGAAAATTTTTGTTGGCATATAAAATTGCATCATAAACAAAACCTCCTTGCTATATTCTTCATTATAGCATATCTTCTAGCACCTTAGTGCAATCCATGTTAAAATAAATATAAATGCAGGTCGAGTAAAGGAGAGATGCGAAATGTTTAACTTACCCCCTTGGATGTGGGCAATGATTGGCCTCATCACCATATGTATTGTATATATCATCCTTCGTCAAACATTAAAACAAATACTAAAAACCGAAAAATCAAAGGCGATTTTATTAGCTGTTCTTAACTGGTCAACCCTCTTTATTCTTATTACCTATGCATTAAACTATTTTTCTGAATCCCGTTGGTTATTTGATCCTTTTTTTACTTCAGGGAGTTTTTCAGTTTCGATTTTTCTGGTTGCTGTTGCCATATTTATTGTTGCGCTGGCTTCGCGTATTTCTGTTCTTTCAAAAACATATATCCTCCCAAGCATTTATGATAAGTATAATCTTGAAAAGGGCATACGTTTTACCTTTAATAGTGTCTTTCATTATACCCTTCTCCTTATTGCCATATTAGCTGCACTTAGCACTTTAGGAATCCGCCTAAGCAGTCTAACTGTCTTTGCCAGTGTCTTGGGTGTCGGTATCGGTTTTGGTATGCAAAACATTGCCTCCAACTTTATCTCAGGACTCATTATTCTTTTTGAGCGTCCCATTAAAGTAGGCGATCGTGTCATTGTCGATAATATCATCGGTGATGTTGATGAAATTAACATGCGAGCAACCATTGTCAAGACTCTTGATAATGAACACATCATCATTCCGAACTCTTTTTTTCTAGAAGAAAAAGTCATCAACCGTTCTTACAGCGATACAAGGCTTCGCCTCGTTATTCCTGTTGGCGTTGCATATGAAAGTGATGTTGAACATGTAGAACAACTTTTACTTGAAGCCGTTCGCGACGTCAGTGAAACTTGGACCACAATATTAAAATCTCCAAAACCGTCTGTTCACTTTGTCAGTTTTGGAGATTCATCTCTTGATTTTAAATTATTCGTATGGATTGACAACCCTATCCATGAATTTCAAATAAAAAGCGCCTTACACTTTATGGTTTTAAAAAAATTCCGTCAGCACCATATTGAGATTCCTTTTCCTCAACGCGATATCCATATGCGCTCTTAATATAAAGAGCGTTTTTTTATACAATCGCATACGAGCCTCCCCCTTGTTCCTTGACTTTATACATTGCCTGATCACTTAACTTTACATACTCTTCAAGAGAATAGCCACTGCTAAGATCATAATGGGCAATACCGATACTTGCACTTAATTTATATTGTTTATCACTACTTTCTTCAACAATCGTTACTTGATGTAGCAAGCGTTTTGCCGCTTTTTTTATGTCCTCTTCTTTATGCAGATTCAAAAGAATAATAAACTCGTCCCCTCCATAGCGAATAATAATATCATCGCTTCTTACAGATTGTCGCAACCGTCGACTAATCGTCTGAAGAATATAGTCGCCTTCATCATGCCCATATGTGTCATTGATAAGCTTAAATCCATCTAAATCTAAAAACAAAACATATAACTCATGGGCTTTTAATTCTTCAAATGACTCCTTGCTCAGCTCATCAAAATACAAACGATTATATAACCCTGTCAAAGGATCTATCATGGCACTCATAGCAAGAAGTTCATTCTCCTTGATTTTGCTGACAAAACTATTAAGGACGATTCCGGTTCCACCAACAACGCCATTAAAAATAGCAACCGGAACATAGGATATCGGCTCTCCTAGAAGTTCTAGAACAAGCGCCAGTAAAAAGTTTACTAAAATCAAGAAAAACATATTCCTAAGAAAGCGATTATACCAATGATGGCGAAAGGATATCATCATTAATCCAACAACACTCAAAAAAGCAATCCACAAATACACTTCTAAAAATTGACTATATATATCATGGTCACTCACCCCGACGAAAAACGCAATAAAAACACATACCGTAAAAACCACTTTTTGAATCCAGCGCTTTTTTAAATAAGGGGTACGACTAAGGATAACCAATATAAAAACAGGTAAAATCATATAACCACTCATATATTCCAATCGTACAAGTAAATTCCATGATATTCCTGAACCTAAGTACATGATCGGTCGACTTGATGTTACCAATAATCGGGTAAACATAATCATTAATAGCATCGCAAGATATATGACACCTGAATCATACTTAATAATAAAGTAAAAACTAACCAGAACTAAAAAAATCACTAAAAACCCTAATAAAAACGCGACATCCACAACACGCTTGTTATAATAATTGTTAAAGATCAAGTCCGGCTTGCCAATGTGCATTGGAGACCAAAACAAGCCATCCCTATACTCGTAATTGCTAATCTCAACGACAAGTTCAAGGCGACCATTTGCATCACTATAGATTGTGCCTGCTTTTGGCTTCCACTGTGGGATGTGCGTCGTAGGATATTCAGACATCACACCATTTGAAAACACCAGATGATTGTTTGCATATAAATTAAAAGCTGTCACTTGGCTGCCAGAATATATCCCATAGGCTGTATTCGCTTTTAATCCGCTAACCTCTAAAACATAAGTTCCATATCGATAAAACTGCTTATTTTGTGTTGTTTTTTTGTTTTCAGGAATAGAAATAAAGGCATACGCATCTTCTGGCGTAATCTCATCCTTGCGCCTCCCATCATAATACTTCCACTCACCATTTAGTTTTGCAATAATATCTTGGGTATCAATTTTTTCCAAAACGATCGCACCTTGCGTCGCTTGAGTATCCACAGTAAGCGCACTTCCATCTTGTATAAGATAATAACCTGCATAGGTTAAAAACATGCATAAACCAACGAATATTAAGGTAAATCTGTATCTCCTCTTCATCTATAATCTCCTCATCAACTCTTTCATTATAGTGTATTAATTATATCACTATAATGAACTTCGGGTCTATAAAAAAGCAAAATTTTTATGAAGTTCACTTTCCTCTAGAATAACAAAAGATGTACCCGGAAGCCTCTCCCAGATACACCTGATTTATATTTTTCTTATTCTATTTTTTTGTCTTAGTCCAAATGTCCTACAATCAAATAAATTGTTCCATGACTTAAATGTACCGGAATCCGATAAAGAGTATTTTTGGGTCGTACGATAGCATCGGTTACATGGGTTGGCGGTTTAAGCGTGTATTCAATGTCTTGGTCGGACAAGTTAACTGCAAAAAGCCCCGTTGTTACATTTAAGAATTCTTGACATGCATCAATGGCATATTCATCAAAAGCTTCAAATGAAGTTGTCGCATATTTTTCCGCTAGTGTCAAAAAGACTTCTTCAGATCCTCCAACCGCTGTAAAAAAGGTATCTTCTCCAACAAGATACTGTGATATCAAGTGTGGATATTCTAATTCATCAATACGCTGAACCCGATCAATGCTCACATGGCTATCTACAAATCGAATGAGGTTCTTAACAAAAAGTGTAACAAACTCAATATAAAACTGTTGTACTTTTTCTTCTTTTTCAAATGTCATAAAGGCAGTTGCTACAACATGTACATCTCCATTACGTATTGCTTCAAATTGGTCATCATTAAGACCATATTCAATCTTATAAAGATTAATCTCTTGTTCAAATGCTTCTAAGCTCATAATCCCTTCTTCAATAAGCGTCTGTGCAAGAACTAGGCGTTCTGACTTTTGCTCTGCCAAAAGTATTTCAAGCTGTTCTTCTGTTAAATACCCTTGTTCAATCGCAACCTCTCCAAAATACTTGTCCATAAACGCTTGCTTATCATGAACATTCTCCACTTCTTTTGCTGTCATATACCCCAAGTTAATGGCTAGTACACCCAGCTTGAGGTTTTTGGTATGCATCACTTCAAGCACACGTTTCATATCTTCCAGCTGAACTCGCCCTTTATTTAACAAGTAGTTACCAAAAAAAGCACTAAACATCATTCTACCTCCTTCAGATGTGATTGAATAACGACTTTCAATCGTTCATCTTCCCATGGCTTCTGAACAAAATCAATCGCTCCAGACTTTAACGCCTTTTGAAGGTTTGATTTTGTTCCAACAGACGACAGCATAATAACCTTTGCATTCGGGTCTTTAGCCATAATATGTTCAAGTGCTTCCAGTCCATCCATAAACGGCATCACAATATCCATAAACACAAGTTCGGGCTTGTTGCTACTATAAAGCTTGACCGCTTCTTCTCCATTGGTTGCTTCAATGATTTCACACTCAATAATAGACTTTAACGACTGAATAAGTTTTTTTCGTACTGTTATCGAATCATCACATAATAAAATTTTCTTCTCCATGTTAAAACCCTCCTATACACTTATTATACCATATCTTCAGGTTTAGAAAAATAATATCCTTGTATAATCTTATACCCAATGTCACGAATGGTTTGATACTGTTCTTCCGTTTCAACCCCTTCTGCAACAAGGCGTAATTCAAACTCTTGCGCCAAATCTTTAAGGGTTTTTAACATTACCTTTCCTTTAGCGTTGGATACAATGGAGTCAATGAGTATCTTATCGATTTTTACCTCATTCACTTCAAGATTGACCAGATAATTTAGGGCAGAATAGCCTGTTCCAAAATCATCCAGAGAAATCTGTATACCTACTTCACGTAACGGATGTAAAATTTGGTTCACCTTTTCAATCCCATTTATAGCTACACTTTCTGTAATCTCAAAAATGAGTTGACTTCCCTTAAAATTATGTTTTTGCAATAAATGTTCAACATCTAGCAAAAAGCGCGCATCCATTAAATATGTCGGCTCAATATTAACTGAAACAGTAATATCCGCTTCAAATTTTTGGGTCAGCTTAGCATAATCTAGCATCACTTGATTAAGTACAAAGTATCCAAACTCACGATGCAATCCGATTTGATCAATAAAATTAATAAATTCTCGTGCTGATATAGGGCCATATGTCTTGGTCGACCACCTGGACAAAGCTTCTAAACCAACCACTTGATGTGAATCTACATGATTTTGAGTTTGATACAGCACTTTAAAATTCGAAAAATCAACTAAGTCTTTTTTAAGTTGTTCCATTAAATACGTATCACGTTTTAATTTTTCCTCAAACTCTACATTATAAGCCATGATATTCTCAGCTTTTGAATACTTGGCATATGTCATGGCTAAGAGGGCTTTTTGATATGTCCCTTCAAAACCTCCATCTTGTTGTGTATGTTGTGCATACCCAAGGTAATACCCTAATAGATTGGATAGATTCTCATCTTCGAACGCTTGCATAAGTTGCTTGTCTATGCGATTTAGTGTGTTCTTCAACTGTTCTTTCCTAGGTATCCATATAATAAATTGGTTGCCTTCTGCTCGAGCAAGCAGTTCGCCGCTTGTATTGGTCTCTTGAATGTATTGTGTTGCACGTATTAATATACGGTCTCCAATCTTTGCGCCATACACCGAATTAATGATATGAAGGTTTTTAAAACTTAAGACAATAATCCAACCGACTAACGGCTGTTTTTCTTGGCTTTCTTCTATGAATTGAGTAAAAGCCATGTAATTTGGCAAATTGGTCAATTGGTCATAATACGCTAATTGATTAGCATAAGCCATCGAGGATTCTAGCGCATGAATTTTTTCTAAAAGCTGGTTGCGGATGGCATATGCTGCAAAACGAAAGATAAATACAAAGAGGCTTACCAGTAAAATTTGGATGATCCATATGCCCGCATGCATTTTAGTTGGTGTCAAAAAGCCTGTTTTCCACGACCAAAACCATAGCCCAAAAAGGCTCAACACTGAAAGCACCGCGATGACAAAGCTTTGTTCCTTTTCCAACAAAAGTATCGCCATTCCATTGCTAACAAGAATAAGTGCAATTGCACCACTTGAAAAGCCACCATCGGTAAACGATATAATCCCTATCGCCATTGCCATGGCAATAACAATGCTTACTTTGACTTCACGGCTCAAGCGTCGGCGATTTAGATATACGACTAAGAGCACCAATCCGACAATCCCATCAATATATACAAAATAGTTCGGAATATCTGTAAAAGCTATTGCCAAAGCAGAAAGCCATGAAATCACAGTTGCATAAGGTAAAATCCAATCAAACTTTTCTTCAATCCGCTGATAAATTCGTTCATCATACTCAACTACCTTCATCGCTTCCCCCCTTTTCCCAAAGAAAAAACTAAGCAATATAAGTATATCATAACCCATTCTAAAACCTTAATCAAATTTTAAACATTTTTTATAATTTTCGTGTTATTATTTTATTTATCGGCTCAGAAAAATAAAGCTACACATTCTATTTGACACAAAACTATGCTTTACGAAAGGATCTTTTACTATGAAAAAAACTAAAAAGTTTCGTAATCAACTCACCCTAAAAATCAGTCTCTCTATCGTTATTGTCTTTAGCATCATTAGTATGGTTTTTACAAATTTTGCATTTTCTTATATTACTTCCCTAGCACAAACCGGTTTTGAGTTAACCGCTAACACAATTCAATCCATGGTCAGCACTTTGGACTTCTCAAAAATATGGGAAGAAGGCAGCCCACAGAGCCAAGAATTTGCATTACTCAAAGATGAGTTTCATAACATGCATGATTCCGCCAAAGACCTCTCCAACCGATTAATGATTATCACGGAAAAAGATGGGGAACTCGTCTACCTATTTGGTGCTGATGAAAACAAAAATTATGAAACAGGTGAGCTCGTTGTCGCTCCTTCTAAAGAGCTTTTAATGGCTTTTGATACGGGGGAAATTCAAGCTACAGATTTTGGAAAAGAACATATTCTCAACGGGCATACGATTGATTTTTACTTCCCACTAGAAGACAGTCAAGGGCGATTAGCTGTAGCCTTTGTCAGCTTGTCTACGACAATCATTCGCTCCATACTCATGGCCTTATCAACAATTCTTGGTGTACTGCTTTTACTTATTGTTCTTATTCTCGTGGTTCTAATTCGCTTTATCGTCAAGAAAGAAACCCGTGATCTTGAACGTCTCGTAACCAAAACAGGTGAGGTTGCCAATCTAAAAGGTGACTTAACCCAAAGAATTCAAATCGAAAGTAATAATGAAATCGGGCATTTGTCAACAAATATGAATCAGTTACTTGATACCATCCACAATTTTATGTTAGTTATTCAAACGACAACGCATCGGTTAGTCCAAACCAGTGTTCAGTTTGGAAAAATCAACCACGTGATTCAAGAAAATAGTTCTCTCATCCAAAACGCTATTGCCCACGAGCGAGAAATTGAAGACCAACTTATGGCTTCTACTCAAGAAGTCTCGAGTCAAGTTGTTGAAATTAATGACACCATTGCTCAGGTTGCACTTCATGCTCAAGAAGTAACAGAAGAAGCATTAAAAGCATCCGAGCATGCCTATACCGGAAAAGAAACAATGGCCTCTATGAAAATGTCCGTAAAAGATACTGTTCGACAAGTTCAAGAGACCAATACGCATGTGTTAAAACTTAAAGATCAATCCGACACCATTAACAGTATCGTCGATGCCATTACTGCTATCGCAGCTCAAACGAACCTCCTCGCACTCAACGCATCAATAGAAGCTGCTCGAGCCGGAGAACACGGAAAAGGGTTTGCTGTTGTTGCGAATGAAGTTCGAATCCTCGCTGAAAGTTCTGCAAAACAGGCCGATAATATTGCATCTCTCATCCATGAGATTCAAGACAGCATTCAAATAACTCGAACATCCATGGATGAAACCCAAGAAAAAATCTTGACTGAAATCGACCTAGTTGATCAAGTAGAGACAAAGTTCAACGGTATCTCAACATCCATAAATTATGTGACACAAAAAGTTCAAAGCGTGTATGCATCCACTGAGGAAATCTCTGCCGCTTCGGATGTCGTCACTGAAAAGATCTCTCAACTACAGGCTTTATTTGACAAAACCGAAGAATCTACGGCTCAACTTATCCATAGTATTGAAAGTCAAAATAGTACTGCAAATGATGTTTCTTCTGAAATCGAAGCATTAAACCATATCACTCAAGAACTTACCGAGACCATGAACGAATTAATCTTATAAGCTCTAAGCACGCTCCAATCCCCATTTACGCTTACCAATAACCAAGGCAATACTCAAGAACGTCATCGCAAAAACAAGCTGTATTCCCATGCTTTGCAAAGGAATGACCAGTTGATCTGCCGTGATATTTGACATTTGACCAATAGTTTCATTGGCACGAACATACCAAAATACTGGTGAAAAGCTTGCAACCTTCAAAAGGGAATCACTTAGTAAAAACTGTGGCACAAACACGCCACTTAAAAAGCTAAGACCTAACGCTATCACATTGGCTACTGCATGAATGGCTGCTTTGCTTTTCACCAATGATCCAATAACAAAACTAATACCTAAGGCGCACAAGGTAAACACAAATGCGTTAAGCATAAACAATAGCATCATCACTGAAAGCTCACGTACTCCAAGAACAAATAAGGCCAAAAGAAAGAACGCATATACAACAAACGCAAAAACAATGTTTGCTAAAATATGTTCGCGAACAATGCGTCCAATTGGAATTGGTGAACTTGCATTTCGGTTCTTAATATCTGTATCATGGAGAATAAACATGGTAAAAGCGACTCCCAATATAAGGATGCTGAACAATCCATAGGCTAGGTAATTAAAGTATTGTATCGTAAAGTTACGCGTACTTTGATTGGATATCTGGGTCGTCACCTTTACCTCTATCTCCTCGGATAGATCATCTAACACCTTGTTCACAAGTAAGGATTCATCTATATCTTCCACTCCTACATATAATCGAGCCGTATTAAGGTATTGTTCAATGGCCAAATCAATATAATATGCATTGGTCGCATCCTCTATAACGGTCTTTTCCATGGTTTGAAAATTGCCTTGCATAAAGTTTTGTGTAAAATCACTGGGGATGCGAAGAATATAAATAACCTCTCTAAAGTAAAGTGCATCTTGAATCGCCTCTGTCTCATCATCTATATCTACAAATTCCGCCACATGACTAAGGTGCTCTGTTAAGCCTTGAATCAAGGGAGAATCCTCTTCACTAATAATAGTCATCGGAATTTTAGACTGGCTAAATGCAGGGTCTTCTTCTTTACTCATATTTGTTGCAAAAATTGCACTTATCCCCAAAAATATAATTAAATAAATTCCTAATGCCGGAAGATTGTGTTTTATTATACGCATACATAGTTTAAATACTGGCATATTTTCGCCTCCTCACATTCACATACGTTCCCAAAAAGAAAATAATGATAAACCCAATAATATAAAAGATATTAATCCAATACCGATCTAGGGCATCAAACACATATAGGGCATAATAAGCATCTGCCAACAATCCAACTGGATTTAGAACCGTCAAAATAGGCATTTTCTGAGCAACGACATATTTCATTGAAAAATCCATCAATCCTGATAAAAATCCTCCCACTAGAGAAAGTACAGTTACAATAGCACCTTTCATATTCTCTGAAGTCTTAAACACCGTACCAATAAATGCTCCACCTAAGACTCCCATAATACTTCCAAGAATAGATGTTAAATAGATTAATCCTCCTCGCTCACCTAAGTCAATCGTTAAGACAAAATGTATGTATGCGAGTAAAACACTCATAATAACTACTTGAATAAGTATTGCCGCACTAATACTATAAAAGAAAGTTTTGATCTTATGAATCGGAGCTATATTAACGCGTGCCGCTAAATCCGATAAATCGGCTTGAATATCCACAGCTTCTCTTAATCCTAGATATGCCCCATACATGCATGTCATCGCAATAAGAGCAAAGAAAAACACAAGCATCGGGTCAAGTTCAGCTTTAGACGCCGAAACCTCTGTGGTAAATGTCTGTCGCTTCCCCACTTGCTCTAGCACCTGCTCTATTTGGTCAGGATGCTCTTGAGCAATCGTATGAACCGTTTTTACGGTTTGTTGATACTGGTTTAAGAACAACCGAACGAGACTCGCTTGTATCCCTGTTGTTTGAACAACAAAGGTCATATCACTTTCCATAAGTACGTAGCCGATAATAGTTTCATCCTTGAGCGCTTCTATGGCCAGCTTCTCTTCCATTTGCTTAAATTCAATCAGGTCTGTCGCGCCTATAAGTTGGTCGACCTCTTGTGATTGTTCAGAGGCAACCAATCCAACCGGTATCTTATGAAAGGCTTCTTGATTCCCGATATTATTCAGTGTGATATATAAAAGAGTACTTAATACAATTGGAAAAACAAAAATCCAAAACATATTATCCTTATCTCTTAGCAAACACTTCAATCGATACTTTAAAATGTGCTCATACATATTTTCACCTCTAATCCCTTAACTCTTTACCGGTTAATTCCAAGAAAACATCATTTAGTGTCGGCTTTTCCGAATATATTTTTCCAAATGCCATGTTCGACGTACGAATATGTTCTAAGATATGTTCCAAATTATTTGCCGCTTTATAAGAATGAATCGTCAACAAACTTTCTTCATAGCTGACGGAGGCAACATTTGGCAACTCACGAAAACTTTGAAGATGTTCATCCAATAAATCATAGAGTTCGATCGAGATTTTTTCTCCAACATCAATCATTGCTTTTAACGTTTCTTTGCTTCCCGATGCGATCGCTTTGCCCTTATCTAAAATCATAATCCGTGAACAAATCTGCTCGACTTCTTCCATATAATGGGATGTATAAATAATCGTTGCACCTTTTTTATTCAATTCTTTAATGCCTTCTAAAATTTTGTTACGACTTTGGGGGTCAACAGCTACTGTAGGTTCATCTAAAAAAATTATTTTCGGCTTATGGGCAATGCCACATGCAATGTTCAACCGTCGAAGCAAGCCTCCACTAAGTTTTTTCGGAACAAATTTTTCATATTTTTCCAATCCAACAAAAGCAATCGCTTCATCTACCAGTTTTTTCTTTTCCTTTTTGTTGGGTACATACAGACCACAAAAATAATCGACATTCTCACGTACTGTCAGCTCATTAAACACTGCCACATTTTGCATCACAACACCAATATCTCTTTTTGCTTTATAGTTTCTAGGTGTCATCTGTTCTCCAAAAACTTCTATCTCTCCTTTATCATAGGATAGCAAAGAGAGTATGCAATTGATTGCAGTGGTTTTACCTGAACCATTTGGTCCCAACAATCCAAAGATTTCTCCTTCTTTAACATCAAATGACAAATGGTCAAGAGCAACCAAATCGCCATACCGTTTAACTAAATTATTAACTTTAATAATCATGTGTAACCTCCTTCAACCTTTCATACTTGTATTGTAAGTTTTTTTTGCTATAATTGTAAGTGTCATGTATCAGTAGTTATATGACAAATGTCACATGTGAGGTTAAGGTATGCATATATTAGATATTATTGATAAACTCATCTTATTTTTATTAAGTCTAACCATATATATACAAATTCTTGGAACAACCGATATACTATCCCTGCTTATTATTGTACTTGCCGCTTTGACTTGTGCCGCTTTATTAGCCTATACAAACAAAGCGTTTTTTCATCATTCAATTATCTTTGCATATTTTCTTTTTTGTTTGTGGTCACCTGCCGCCCTATTTTTTTTACCGGTTATCGTCTATACTTGGTTTTTTTCATATTCACATTGGCTTCATCTACTGACACTTATCCTTTTATCCACAGCCTATCCGCCGTATGGTCTTGTAACATTTTTTGTTTTATGTTCTATGACCCTTGTCACAGCTCTTATCAAATACCGTACATATACAATCTCTAATCAAACCATCCGCTATCGTAGCCTTGAAGATCACGCACGTGAGTTAAACTATACGTTAAAGCATCAGCACCAGGAACTTCTAAAAAGTCAAGATAGTGAAATCTATCATGCAACGTTAAACGAACGCCATCGTATTGCACGTGAGATACATGACCATGTAGGACATGTTCTTTCAAGAGCATTGCTTCAAATCGGAGCTATACTCGCGATCAATAAAGACACCACCTTAACCGAGCACTTAAACGCTTTACGAGTTACCCTTAATCAAGGTATGGATAACATTCGTTCAAGTGTCCATGATCTTCATGATACTTCAATTGATATTGAAGCATCTATTCGTAAAATCATCGCTGACTTTACTTTTTGTCCGATTCACATGGATATCCACATCACTAGCCCAATGCATCAAGCCATTAAGTTTGCTGTGATAGCAATTGTAAAAGAGAGTCTTAACAATATCATAAAACATAGCACTGCAACTCAAGTCACTCTACGCTTACGTGAACACTACGCTTTTTATCAATTGGTAATCTCAGACAATGGACACGTGACAGATGTTGACCTTGATCAAGGCATTGGCCTACGAAATATTCTTGAACGTATCGAAAAACTTGGTGGACATCTGAATATCGATACCGATAATGGCTTTCAACTTTTTATCACCCTACCTCGAGAGGAGCCCACAACACATGATTAAGCTACTTATTATTGATGACGATAAACTCGTCGCTTCATCCCTACAAACTATACTCAGTCAAAGCCCTGATATTGATGTCATTGCTCTTGGACACAGTGGTGAGGATGCGATTAATCTATATCATGAACATCTTATTGATGTCATCTTAATGGATATCCGTATGGAAAACATGAATGGTCTTGATGCCGGTTCAAAAATTTTATCAGAAGACATCAATGCAAAGATTCTTTATCTAACAACATTCCTTGATGATGAATATATTATCAAAGCTCTGCACATCGGTGCAAAAGGTTACCTTCTTAAACAAAATTTTGATAGTATTATCCCTGCTATTCAAGCCGTAGCAACAGGACAGCGTGTCTTTGGTGAAGCTGTCGCCGATAAGCTGCCTGACCTTTTACAACAAAAAAGCCCAAGAACATTTTCTGACTTAGGCTTATCTGACAAAGAAATACAAATAATGACATGTGTTGCCGATGGGCTCTCCAATAAAGAAATTGGCGCTACGCTATTTTTGAGCGAAGGAACGGTTCGTAATTATATCAGTAGTATTTTAGATCGTCTACAACTGCGCGACCGGACACAGTTAGCCATTTTTTATTATCGAAATCAATAGTATATCTTTTGTCTATTAGAGGAGCCCTTGACGTCAAAAACGATATCTGTTATTCTTATCTAAGAATAATTTTTATTAGACTTTTATTCTTACAGGAGGTGGGCAAATGTTAAAGTGGGCTCTATTTTTTTTAATCATATCATTTATTGCTGGAATATTTGGATTTAGAGGCGTTGCTTCAACAGCAAAGTCAGTGGCTAAGATTCTCTTTTTCATTGCAATTGTTTTACTCATTCTGACATTACTTTTTGGAAAAGCCTTGTTTTAAATAGTGTTTTTAATTATATATAAAAAAACAGGTCTATGAATAATAAATCATAGACCTGTTTTTTTTACATTTAATTGCAGTATATTTATTCCTTTTTATTTTTTTCACTTTTTTTGCTGCTTTTTGAATTAACAACTTCTTCTTCTCGATCTATCAATGCATGATCATGGACGACAGAATTGATAACCTCATTAATAATATGGTCTTCACGAACTTCTCTTACTTTTCTGCGCACCACTTCTTCAATCTCAAATTCTTGTTTAAGTCCTGCATTAAGTGAATATACCATCATCAATAGTATAATTGCAAAGGGAAGCCCTGTAATGATAGAGGCCGTCTGCAGTGCAGTCAATCCGCCACCAATAAGTAACGTCGCAGCAACCACACCTTCCATTACTGCCCAAAAAACACGTTGTGGCACAGGAGAATCCAGCTTTCCACCCGATGTCAAGTGATCGACAACCAAGGAACCTGAATCTGATGATGTTACGAAAAATACCGTTACTAAAATAACGCCTACCAAAGATAAAATACTACTAAAGGGCAGCGCATCCACCATTGCAAAAAGTGCTATGGATGCATCAACTTTAACAGCTGATATTATATCGGCTATACCATTTGTCTCTTGAAATATAGCTGAACCTCCAAATACTGACATCCAAAAGAAAGACAGCAGTGACGGTATTAACATAACACCTAGAATAAACTCTCGCACAGTTCTTCCTTTCGATATTCTCGCAATGAACATTCCGACAAAAGGTGACCATGAGATCCACCATGCCCAATAAAATATTGTCCATCCCCCTTGCCAGTTCGTATCGCGAAAGGTCTCTGTCCATAAGCTCATCTCAATAAAGTTGGAAACATAATATCCAATATTTTGAGTAAATCCACTCATGATGTAGACCGTTGGACCTGCAATCAAAATAAATATCAAAAACACACCTGCTAATATCATATTGATTTCACTGAGACGTTTGACGCCTCCATCAAGCCCCATAACAACAGAGGTCGTTGCCAATGCTGTGATTCCTATAATCAGTCCCACTTGAATCGGAATACTAATCTCTATACCAAATAGATGATTTAATCCTGCATTCACCTGGGATACACCTAATCCCAAAGATGTTGCTAAACCGGTTAAAGTTGCAAGCACTGAAAGTACATCAATAAGATTTCCCCAAAACCCATAGATTTTATTACCGATAATCGGATAAAATACTGATCGAATCGTGAGCGGGAGTCCCCTATTATACGCAAAGAAAGCTAATCCTAAAGCAACCACTGAATAAATTGCCCATGGATGTATTCCCCAATGGAAAAAGGTTGTTGCCATAGCTGCTTGAGCCGCTTCCGGTGTACCTGCTCCCAATCCTCCAAACATCGGAGAAGGTTTATTCAAATGTGAAATCGGTTCGGCTACACTCCAAAACAATAGCCCAATCCCCATTCCGGCACTAAGAAGCATTGCATACCAAGCAAACTTAGTAAATTCAGGTTGTGCCTCTGCACCACCAATTCTTAAATTCCCATATCGCCCAAAGGCAAAAAACAACGCCGCAACGACAATAATATTGGCCGCTGCAATCATAAACCAACCTGCATTTTTTGTAATATGAGCTAATGCTGAATTAAACAAATCTTCAGCTTGCCCTGGAAATAATAATGTTCCCGCAATGAAAAGAACGAGAATAAGCGCAGAAAACATGGTCACTTGAGGATGGATGTCAAACCCATAGCCTTCCCAATTATTTTCACCTGGTTCTTGTCGACCAGCTTCATCAAACAATGATACTGTTGGACGAATCTGCAATCCTTTAAATGGCTTTCGATTTTTAATCGCTCGCTTACGAGCTTCCCGTTCGGCCTTTTGTAGCTTTTTTGCCAAATGTTTTGCAGATGCTAATTCTTTCTTCTTTTCTTCGTTCATATAAAACCTCCATTTTTTCTAATCTCTAACCACCATAGCTTCTTCTGAGTCACCATTAACATGATTAAGATATCGTGCTAACTGGAAAAAATAGTCTGATAAACGATTTACATATTGATAGTCTAGTGTAAAGTCCAATTCATGAATTACTTTTGCAAATACGCGCTCACAGCGTCTTGTTACACTGCGCGTCACTTGAGCATAGGTTGCCGCCTCATTACCACTAAAATGAATAAAACTATGTAATTCACCTGTTTTTTCAGTATATGAATCAATGGCTTTTTCTAGGCGTTCGATCATTGTATCTGTAATATAACTTGCTTGAAATTGCAGTGAAACATCACTGCCGATTCGAAACAGACAATATTGAATCCATTCCAAGATGTCATCAATATCTTTTTGTTTTGTTACGCGTTGATTGAGGCTTCGCAGATGCCCAATATGAGCATTAAGCTCATCGACATGTCCTTGCAACTCAATCCATAGACTACCTTTCCACAGCTTTTCACCCTTAACATTACTTGTATATCCCTTGTCTCCGGCTTTTGTATATATTTTCATATATTTGTCCTCCTTATCGCAACTTTCCATAGTATATATCCAATACATATGCTCAAAAAAGCAATGCCAATAAGCATGCTACTTGAATTGATGACAAATGCTTGTCCTAATACAAATATACCACTAATAATTGATGCTAGTATAAACAAAGTCAAGTTCTTTCCTTTTTGATCTTGAGGGTTATACTTTTCACTAAACGGATATTTTGTATCTAGCATAAAGATATTGATACTTATGATAATCATGGCAAGACCGACTTGCAAACCAAGATATGCAAATCCCATTAGGCCTGATATGTAATAAAAAAGAATTCCTATGCATAAATACACAGGCAATATATAACTAATGATGAATCCTTTTATAACCCCTCGAAGCATTTCACTGTGTTGTGTAAATGGTGCAACTTTATAAATCCATGCTCCTCGATAACTTTCGCTATATTTAATATTAACCAGCAAACTAATTAAAAAAATAGGTGTCATATAAAAATACATTATTATTGTTTCATTCCCACGAATCTGAATACTTTCCCCATACTGATTCATTACACCAAAAATGATAGGAAAGCCTATTGCAAAGACAATTCCCGGATACATTCTTAGCTTTGTCTCTCGTTCTTTTGTTAATATCTTGCGACTAAATAAGACAAATGCTTTTTCCGTATCGGTCTGACTTACGAGTGAAGCTATGGCATATACAAGTCGCTCTCGCAGTCCTTTCTTGCTATGGCTCCCAACTCCGGATTCATTCATTTTACTTAAATATCCTTCAAATCTTGGTGCAATCCACCGTACATAAAAAAACAATAATAATATTGGAACTGTAATACCTAATATAGCCATCACGAACACGACTGTCTGAGCCCCTTGGTCAATAAGAATTGATAGAGGTGCTGCAAACCACATCGGAGGTACGAAGACATGCCATAGTTTAACTGTAAATTCAGCAGATGTCAAGGCAGTCACATTGATCATTCGCGGGACAATTTGGTATCCAAGCGTAATAGTAACAGTAAATAGCACCTGAAATATCGTAATAAAATCTTTTAATTTTTCACCATTAAAGAAATGTAAAAGCAGTACATATACACACGATGTCAATACAACTGAAAAGACACTCATAAGTATACTCATCAAAAAAAGTAATGCTCCTGCGCCTATTCCAAAACGCATTCCAATGACGGCAATAGATGGCAGAGAAAGCTCTAAAAGTAAAACAAGTACATAGCTAAAAATATGTATGAATCGACCTAGAGATAAGGCTTTTTTCTCTATCGGTCGTGTCAAAAACATCACTTGATCACGCGTGTCTAATAATACCGTCGAATAATCCGAAATCATCGAGGAAAGAAGGAAAAATAAAATCAATGTAGTGTATAAAGACATACTCAAATGTACTGACTCCGTCATTAAAAGAATTGGTATCAGCATGACACCAAAAAAAATATATATAATATGTTGGGAGAATCGACTCTTTTTTTTCCCTTTTTGCTCATCCGTTTGCTTACCTAACTCCATAACCGATGTTCGTCGTTGGTCTAATGTAAACTTTAGCCACAAAACATGATAGACTTCGTCATAATTGATGCCCATATATTCGATGATTTTTTTGAATGGTTTAAGTATACGCAACTGTTTTAACTGTTCCATAGTTCTTCCCCACTTGATTTCCCACTTGATTCTTCAGTTATTGTTTCAATAATTGCAGTTGCAATCAACTCATGATTGTCAGTGCCTGTTACTTTATTAAACAACTCCTCAAGAGAAGCATAATGACTTGTTGCACTTAATGTCTCAAAAGCACCATCTGCTGCAATAACACCTTGATCAATCAATACAATACGGTCACTGATTTTCTCAACAACATCCATCATATGCGACGAGTAAAAAACCGTTTTGCCGCGCTGTGCTAATTGATGGAGTAATTCTTTAAAAACCATCACACTATTCGCATCAAGACCTGCAATAGGCTCATCCAAAAATAAGATATCCGGATTATGGATGATACTTGCAATAATCAGAATTTTTTGCCGCATTCCTTTTGAATATGATGATATACGTGAGTGAACCACATCCTCTAAGCTAAATAATTGCATCAGGCGCATAATACGTTCTTCAACCACGTCTTTGTTCAAAGCATAGAGCTCCCCAATAAAACTCAAATACTCATAACCTGTCAATGTATCGTAAATCTCTCCTGCTTCCGGTACATAACCAATGCGCCGCTTATAAGAAGCATCTGTTTTTCGAATATTCTCTCCAAATAAGTACACCTCTCCTTCAAAAGCTTCAATTAAACCTAACATGATTTTAACTGTTGTGCTCTTTCCTGCACCATTGGGTCCAATATATCCTATGACTTCGCCTTTTCCAATAGACAAATCAATTCCTTTTAACACATCTTTTGTACCAAAGGATTTTCTCAATCCCTTAATCTCAATTAAACTCATCCCTAACAACCTTCCTCTCTACTTGCTAGTTATTTTTTTCAGAATCTTTGATGCAGTCAACTGCAATCATCAATGCAAGGACAAAAACTTCCCTCGTCTCATCGATGATATTTAAGACATATGTATCTCCCCATGTAAGAAATTCCCGGGTTATAGATCCGATTTTTTTTCCACTTTCATAAATTGAAAATTGAAAGTCAAAAAAATCACCTTCCAGTTCAAGCTTAAGCCCGTTCGCTTCAACATCAATCTGCTTTTTAAAAAATGTAAAACGACTTTTTAATGCAACTTGACGTCCATCTGAAAATCGTACAACATATCTTGGTAAGAAAGCCAATATCTCTTTATCCACAACAAAAATTTCCCTGCCACTCAAATCTTTAACATGAACTGTATTGCCAATCAACTTAAAATCTTGATCAACATAATAAACCGGATTTTGGTTTTCATCCATCACCGAGTATTGGTCTGTTATTTTAAAAACTTTTTGTTGAATAAATAACTTCTTCATATATATCTCCCTAACATGTAGTTTTTCTTAGTATAGCATATTTTAAGGTGATATCCCAAATGCAATCTCTCTATATTGATAAAGAGTGCAGGCCTGCACTCTTTTAGTTTGTTTATTCTTTTCTACCGATAAATGACGACATCCGTATAAGGCATAATCTGGGTAATATTTTTCTCATAGGTATCAATAAAGTTCTGGTCCCGATACCAGATGTTAAAGTTCACCGCTCCTGCTTGTTCATATTGTGTCCCTTTAGCAATCATTACTTCATCCACCCGTACTAAATATCTATCATTATCTAGGTAAAAGAAGGCTTCATCATGTTTTAGATATGTGTATTTATCTGTTTTTTGCGCCAAATACTCCATGACAATATCTACTTGATCTTGTGGCATTCGTCGTTGAAGCAGGCGTTCAAAACTTTCAATATGACCCTCTAACGGTCCATTTTCATCATACATGAGAGCTCCATCTACATAATCACTACTTTGTTTTAAGTATAAATTAAATTCTATCATTTTTTCTGTTGGTCCATATTCCATATCGCTCGTAATCAACTTCCAATCTTCTTCTGCACTTTCTCGTACTCCTGCTGCTACAGGATCTACCCAGTTGGCGCCTCCTAGAAGATGAGATTCCATGCCTGAGTGTTGTTCGTTGTACTGTTCTTCATAATCAAATGTAGGACGAGTGTCTGGGTCAATTAAGCGTACCACAACTGCACTGGCTTCTGCCCTTGTTAACACCCCTTGTGGTTTAAAGGTATGGTCAGGATAACCTGTTATAATTCCTAGCTTGTACGTTTTCATAATATCTTTGTTGTATTTAAAAGAAAAATCTTCGGAGTCTGTGACCACTTGGAGCACCTGTGTCAAGTCGGTGAAGGTTTGTTCCCCTTCTAGGCGTTCTACAGCACGTATAATAATCATACACATCTCTTCTCGTGTAATCACTTGTTTGAAATTCACAGGTCCCAAATAAGAATCAAAGTCTTCTGCTTTGAGTATTCCAAGCTCCATCGCCTTATCGATATAGTTCTGTGCCCAGTACCCCTCGCTATTACCTGGTTCTTCTCCTAGTGCACGCACCACCATGGTGATGAACTGGTCACGTGCCAATCTCATCTCGGGACGAAAGGTTCCGTCTGGATAACCGACAATAATCCCTCGGTCATCTTCACTCAAGCGTTCAACTGCATCATAGAACCAGTCGCTGGTATTTACATCCGTACTTCTTGCTCCATAAATGGGGGTAAAAAAAGACAACATGATTAAACATGTCAAGACATAAGCCGTTCCTTTTAACGCATTCATAATTCTCTCCTCAATATTATATTTTTTATTGCTCCTACCGATAAATGACAACATCAGTATAAGGCATAATCTGAGTAATATTTTTCTCATAGGTATCAATAAAGTTCTGATCCCGATACCAGATGTTAAAGTTCACCGCAACAGCTTGTTCATATTGTGTGCCTTCAAACGTAACGATTTCATGTAACCGTACTAAATAACGATCATTATCTAGATAAAAGAAGGCTTCATCATGTTCTAGATATGTTAAATAGCCTTTTTTCTGTGCTAAGTACTCCATGACAATATCCACTTGGTCTTGTGGCATTCGTCGTTGAAGTAGGCGTTCAAAGTCTTCTAAGTGCCCTGCATAAGGTCCATTTTCATCATACATAAATGAACCCATTACTTCATCATCAGACAACTGCTTGGGTATATATCCAAGATCATAATTATGTTGATCAGGAATATAACTTAGATCACTCGTAATCAACTTCCAATCTTCTTCTGCACTTTCTCGTACTCCTGCTGCCACAGGATCTACCCAGTTGGCACCTCCTAGAAGATGAGATTCCATGCCTGAGTGTTGTTCGTTGTACTGTTCTTCATAATCAAATGTAGGACGTGTGTCCGGGTCAATTAAGCGTACCACAACTGCACTGGCTTCTGCCCTTGTTAATACCCCTTGCGGTTTAAAGGTATGGTCAGGATAACCTGTGATAATTCCTAGCTTATACGTTTTCATAATATCTTTGTTGTATTTAAAAGAAAAATCTTCGGAGTCTGTGACCACTTGGAGCACCTGTGTCAAGTCGATGAAGGTCTGTTCCCCTTCTAGGCGTTCTACAGCTCTTATAATAATCATACACATCTCTTCTCGTGTAACCACTTGTTTGAAATTCACAGGTCCCAAATAAGAATCAAAGTCTTCTGCTTTAAGTATTCCAAGCTCCATCGCCTTATCGATATAGTTCTGTGCCCAGTAACCTTCGCTATTACCTGGTTCTTCTCCTAATGCACGCACCACCATGGTGATGAACTGGTCACGTGCCAACTTCGTCTGGGGACGAAAGGTTCCGTCTGGATAACCGACAATAATCCCTCGGTCATCTTCACCTAAGCGTTCAACTGCATCATAAAACCAGTCACTGGTGTTCACATCCGTACTTCTTGCTCCATAAATGGGGGTAAAAAAAGACAACATGATTAAACATGTCAAGACATAAGCCGTTCCTTTTAACGTATTCATAATTCTCTCCTCAATCGTTTATTTTTATTGCTCCTACCGATAAATGACAACATCAGTATATGGCATAATCTGGGTAATATTCTTCTCATAGGTATCAATAAAATTCTGATCCCTATACCAGATGTTAAAGTTCACCGCAACAGCAGCTTTAACCTTATCGTAACTATCATATAATTTTACTTCGTCTATTCTCACCAAATAACGATCATTATCTAGATAAAAGAAGGCTTCATCATGTTCTAGATATGTTAAATAGCCTTTTTTCTGTGCCAAATACTCCATGACAATATCCACTTGGTCTTGTGGCATTCGTCGTTGAAGTAGGCGTTCAAAGTCTTCTAAGTTCCCTGCATAAGGTCCATTTTCATCATACATAAACGCTCCTATTACCTTATCTAAACTAGACATATTTCCAATCATATCAAAATCGAAATCTTTTTGGCTCGGAGCATAGATAATATCACTCGTAATCAACTTCCAATCTTCTTCTGCACTTTCTCGTACTCCTGCTGCTACAGGATCTACCCAGTTGGCACCTCCTAGAAGATGAGATTCCATGCCTGAGTGTTGTTCGTTGTACTGTTCTTCATAATCAAATGTAGGACGTGTGTACCGATAAATGACGACATCCGTATAAGGCATAATCTGGGTAATATTTTTCTCATAGGTATCAATAAAGTTCTGGTCCCGATACCAGATGTTAAAGTTCACCGCTCCTGCTTGTTCATATTGTGTCCCTTTAGCAATCATTACTTCATCCACCCGTACTAAATATCTATCATTATCTAGGTAAAAGAAGGCTTCATCATGTTTTAGATATGTATATTTATCGGTTTTCTGTGCTAAGTACTCCATGACAATATCCACTTGGTCTTGTGGCATTCGTCGTTGAAGCAGGCGTTCAAAGTCTTCTATGTGCCCTGCATAGGGTTCATTTTCATCATACATTAAAATCCCCGATGCATAATCACTAGATTGTTGTGTTTTTACTCTATTTAATTCAAAAGAAGTTTTGCTTGGTAAATAATCCATATCACTTGTAATCAGATCCCAATCCGCCTTGGCATTATCATAATTACTCGCTGCCACAGGATCTACCCAGTTGGCGCCTCCTAATAGATGAGATTCCATGCCTGAGTGTTGTTCGTTGTACTGTTCTTCATAATCAAATGTAGGACGTGTGTCCGGGTCAATTACGCGTACCACAACTGCACTGGCTTCTGCCCTTGTTAACACCCCTTGCGGTTTAAAGGTATGGTCAGGATAACCTGTGATGATTCCTAGCTTATACGTTTTCATAATATCTTTGTTGTATTTAAAAGAAAAATCTTCGGAGTCTGTGACCACTTGGAGCACCTGTGTCAAGTCGGTGAAGGTTTGTTCCCCTTCTAAACGTTCTACAGCTCTTATAATAATCATACACATCTCTTCTCGTGTAATCACTTGTTTAAAGTTCACAGGTCCCAAATAGGAATCAAAGTCTTCTTCTTTAACTATTCCAAGCTCCATCGCCTTATCGATATAGTTCTGTGCCCAGTAGCCTTCGCTATTACCTGGTTCTTCTCCTAGTGCACGCACCACCATAGTAATAAACTGGTCACGTGCCAACTTCGTCTGGGGACGAAAAGTTCCGTCTGGATAACCGACGATAATCCCTCGGTCATCTTCACTTAAGCGTTCAACTGCATCATAAAACCAGTCACTGGTGTTTACATCCGTACTTCTTGCTCCATAAATGGGGGTAAAAAAAGACAACATGATTAAACATGTCAAGACATAAGCCGTTCCTTTTAACGTATTCATAATTCTCTCCTCAATCGTTTATTTTTATTGCTCCTACCGGTAAATGACGACATCCGTATAAGGCATAATCTGGGTAATATTCTTCTCATAGGTATCAATAAAGTTCTGATCCCGATACCAGATGTTAAAGTTCACAGCAATAGCTTGTTCATATTGTGTGCCTTCAAACGTAACGATTTCATGTAACCGTACTAAATATCTATCATTATCTAGGTAAAAAAAGGCTTCATCATGTTTTAGATATGTTAAATAGCCTTTTTTCTGTTCCAAATACTCCATGACAATATCCACTTGATCTTGTGGCATTCGTCGTTGAAGTAGGCGTTCAAAGTCTTCTAAGTTCCCTGCATAAGGTCCATTTTCATCATACATGAGCGCTCCTATTACTGTATCTAGGCTTTGCTTCGGTACAAGTCCATGTTGTAATTGATATTCTGAAGGTTCGTATCCTAAATCGCTCGTAATCAACTTCCAGTCTTCTTCTGCACTTTCTCGTACTCCTGCTGTTACAGGATCTACCCAGTTGGCACCTCCTAATAAATGAGATTCCATGCCTGAGTGTTGTTCGTTGTACTGTTCTTCATAATCAAATGTAGAACGTGTGTACCGATAAATGACCACATCAGTATAAGGCATAATCTGGGTAATATTCTTCTCATAGGTATCAATAAAGTTCTGGTCTCGATACCAGATGTTAAAGTTCACTTCAATAGCCGCTTTAACATTACGCTGACCATCATAGAGCTTTACTTCATCCACCCGCACTAAATATCTATCATTATCTAGGTAAAAGAAGGCTTCATCATGTTTTAGATATGTATATTTATCGGTTTTCTGTTCCAAATACTTCATGACAATATCCACTTGATCTTGTGGTATTCGTCGTTGAAGTAGGCGTTCAAAGTCTTCTATGTGTCCTCCATAAGGTCCATTTTCATCATACATAAATGAACCCATTACTTCATCATCAGACAACTGCTTGGGTATATATCCAAGATCATAATTATGTTGATCAGGAATATAACTTAGATCACTCGTAATCAACTTCCAATCTTCTTCTGCACTTTCTCGTACTCCTGCTGCTACAGGATCTACCCAGTTGGCGCCTCCTAGAAGATGAGATTCTATGCCTGAGTATTGTTCGTTGTACTGTTCTTCATAATCAAATGTAGAACGTGTGTCCGGGTCAATTAAGCGTACCACAACTGCACTGGCTTCTGCCCTTGTTAACACCCCTTGCGGTTTAAAGGTATGGTCAGGATAACCTGTTATAATTCCTAGCTTGTACGTTTTCATAATATCTTTGTTGTATTTAAAAGAAAAATCTTCGGAGTCTGTGACCACTTGGAGCACCTGTGTCAAGTCGGTGAAGGTTTGTTCCCCTTCTAGGCGTTCTACAGCACGTATAATAATCATACACATCTCTTCTCGTGTAATCACTTGTTTGAAATTCACAGGTCCCAAATAAGAATCAAAGTCTTCTGCTTTGAGTATTCCAAGCTCCATCGCCTTATCGATATAGTTCTGTGCCCAGTAGCCTTCGCTATTACCTGGTTCTTCTCCTAGTGCACGCACCA